>SDBT01000007.1_pt1 | contig 235781 bp, 232 predicted proteins | sample 2277101 | NCBI WGS metagenome assembly SDBT01 (sample SAMN10404973, study PRJNA504765) | marine sediment metagenome | isolation source: marine sediment core GS10_PC15, 103 cmbsf | place: Arctic Ocean: Southern Knipovich Ridge | collected 2010
TTACTAACTATTTCAATTGGTGTTGTCATTGGTACGTATTTATTTAATCGCGGATCGATGTACATTCCGTTTGTTCGCATTGTTGTTTCGCGTGAACATGCAAAACAGCTGGCACTTAGTGGGCTACAATATGCAATTGCCAATGTAGCATTTGTACCAAAGAAAGAAAAAGAGCCTTCCGCCTTCACTAAAGTTACGGCGGACAAGCAGGATGCGAAATTAGATAAAGATTTTATTGCGCAAGAAGCAATTGCACGATTTGTACCAGCGATTAATCAATGGCAAACAATAGAATTGGATGATTTGGTTGATGGTATTACTGGGAAATTACAAATTTGTTTTATGTCTGAAGAGGGGAAAATAAACATTAATCGTGTGTATGATTTTGAAAAGAAAAAATTTGTTGGAGAGAGAGCCAAGGGGCAAGATTGGAAAATAATTTTGCAAGAATTATTTAAACAGGTTGAAAAAATAACAAATGCAAAAAATTTATTTGCAGCGTTTGAAAGTATACTAAAAAAACGAGATGTTCCGTTTGATGATGTGACTGAATTATTACAAAATAAAATATTTTCAGATGCGTTTGGTGTACGTAGTTTTTATGATCCAAAACAACCAGGGCTTTATCTTACAGATTTATTTACAACATTTTCTTCTGATATGTCGCTTGATGTTTGGTTGCTTTCTGATGCACTTTGTAAGGTACTTGGTATTGCACGTGCATCAACACAATCAACTGAAAATAGAAAAGCACATATTGAAAAAATTAAAAAAAATTTAAAACAAGAATATACTTGGAATCTTGACTGGAAACCATTGTTGCAGCCGTTATATGAACAAGATATTGCACGCATTAATAAAATATTCGTACCATTATTTCAAAAAAGTTTTGACCCAAAGGTACTTTCTGTGCGTATTCATGCAACTGTTGGACGAGCAATAATACGGTTATACGCAATACTTGAAAGAAATGAGCGTGCAGAGAATGGTCAAATAGTATATGATGTTAGAATAAAGAGATTCTATTGGCTATAGGCAAAAGGATAAAACTTGCAAAAACATACAGAGATTAAAGTTGGTGCATTTGTACTTATTGCGCTCGCAGTACTCATATATATGGGATTTGAGATTGGCGCATTTAGATTTGATATGGGTAAATATGCAAGTTATATATTACAGTTTGATGATATTTCAGGGCTTGCGCGAAAAGCAGAAGTAAAAATTGCTGGTGTAAAAATTGGTTGGGTTGAAGATGTCTTTTTAATTAAAGATCATGATATGAAAGCTGAGGCCCGTGTAAAAATGTTGAAAGATTATGTTTTATATGCAGATGCATATGGAATTGTCAGGCAAGAAGGGTTGCTTGGGCCAAAATATGTTGAAATTATGCCAGGTGATCCCATGATGCCACCACTTGAGCGAGGTTCGTTATTAAGCAAAACAATAGATAAGCCAGTTGATGTTGATCAACTTATGCGTCGATTTGATTCTATTGCACAAAATGTTGAAGATATCACCGAATCAATGAGTGATGTAATTGGTGGGGTTGAAGGTCGCGAACAATTACAAAACTTAGTTGATAATTTAGAACATACAACACGTTATTTTGCAGATGTTGGCAATGTTTTACAGCGCGCGCTTACACGTAATGAGGATGATCTTGATGCGTTTATTGGTATAGGCACAACCATTCAGCAATTGTCAGAAAAATTAGAAAATGATGTATTTCCATCATTTCAAGAAAGCATTGAAAAAATTTCTGATGTATTTGATCGTGATTTTAATCGTATTGCTCTTGGTATGGAAACAACAACGCAAGCTTTGGAGCGTGCAGCAAATGAAGCACAAGAAGGATTGACGCTTATTAATAATATTGTTGAAAAAATTGATCGTGGAGATGGCCTGCTAGGAAAAATTATAAATGAAGATGATATTTACCGTGATGCAAAAATTGCGATGAAAGGTTTTAAAAAATATGTCGACACTGTTGATCGATTACAGTTAGTTTTTGATTCGCATTTTGAGACAATGTTGAGTCCGGCAGAAAATTATGAATTTGAAGATGCAAAAGGGTATTTTGATGTAAGAATTCATCCGAATGAACATCATTTTTATCTGTTTCAGTTAGCAACATCGGAACGTGGGTTTATTTCAAGAAAAGAAGTTGAACGTAACTTTGTAGATCCTGATACACTTGATCCAATTGATCCACAAAAAACTGATGATGATTTAAAGAGGCGGGTGCGTGATAAATTTCGTGAACAAAAACTTACATTTAGACGTAATACAATAAAAATTGGATTACAGTTTGGTACGATTTTTAAAAATGTAGCACTTCGTATGGGATTATTTGAAGGCATGGCTGGATTTGGTGTTGATGTTGATGTGCCATTTAGAACAGATAATTTTCGCTGGGTGACCTCTCTTGAAATGTTTGATTTTAATGGGTGGAATAGAAAACGTGATCGTCGCCCGCATGTAAAATGGTTAAATCGTATTTACATGATGCGTAATATTTATTTCACGTTTGGTGCAGATGATTTTGCAAGTAAGCGTAATGCTAATGTATTCTTTGGTGGCGGTATTCGTTTTGGTGATGATGATGTAAAATATTTGGTGAGTGGACTTTCTGGGGTTGGTGGTTTTTCTTCTAAGTGATATTGATTAATTATTATTGCGAACAAATCGATCGTAATAATAATTTTCAAAGTTTTTTGCTTCTTCGATTATTTCCCAAAAATTGTCAACATTATTAATAATGTATTCTTCTTCTGATAGAACAAGCAGCTCGTTTATTCGTTGACACTTATTGTTTAATGATTCAAGTTGTAGCAAATTAAGTCCGTCAGAATTATTTACTATGATACTTTTTTGCTCATCAAGTTTTTCGCTAACGTAGTATAGTCGTTTTTGAGTGACAGCTAATAAAAATTTAGTTCTTAAGTATTGTATGTCTTGGTTATTTATAAACTCTTCATCAATAATAAAACTAATTCGATCTTCGTGGATTTTTATAACTTCAATATTAATTTTTGTTTTTTGAATTTCTTCTGTGGGGCTCATGCTGTAACTTATTGAGCTGCACAATAGAAAAATAATTGATATATGTTTTTTCATCACCACTCCTTACGATTTGGTATGCCAATACGCTAGACTCGATTATACAGTATCATATCTTATGTTACTACCGCGGTATTTTGAGATGCAATTGATTCAACAAAAAGATGTTTAATAAAGTGAAGTCGTTGCAATTTTTGTTGTGAAACTAAAATAGAACTTTGATTTATTGGTAATACTATTGAAAGTTTTAATCTTGTGAGCCATTTTCCTATGAATATATATTGTGTAAGTTTTTTCATTTCAGCTTCAATTGCATTCATAAATTGTGCAAGTGGAGTGACATGATCAGTTGGGTTTTGGTGATTCATATATCGTGATTGCACATGATGGAGTAATGTATATGAAATGTCTGCTGCAGGCAGTGTGCAAAGTTGCTCAAATGATAGTTCTTTCTTCCAATTATGCCAACACGTTTTGTTATGCAAAAAATATTTTGTTTTTAATGTATATATAAATAAATAGGTATATATTGCACTTAGCGTGCAGCATCCAAGAAAAAATTTGTGATTGGAAACGTAATTAATTAGCGCATGTAAAAGTTCAAAGCTGTCATCTTTTTTTTGTGATATCCACGTTTGTATTGTGGTAACTGTGATTTCAATTTTATTAGAAATTGATGTAATTATTGTTGCGTTGTTATTATTATTTAAATTTAAATTAATATCATGTGGTTGGAAAACATCTTTTACGAATTGTTCAGGAATAAAAAGACCTTCAATGTTTTTATTGTATAGCGTTTCATTAATTTTTTGTGTTTCCAGATGTTGATCTGAAGTATGCAATGTTAAAAATACAAGACTTGCAAATAGCGTTATTGTTTGCTTCATAGTAGCCTTTTTTAAAAATGTTTATAATATTGTATATATTATAATATAAATTGTGGTTTTGTTGCAAAAGGAATAGTATGGTTGTGTTTTTTTATTTGTGTAAAATGGCGTATACTAAACAATATGAATAGACAAAAAGAATTGCTTAATTATTTACTTTCATTTGTAACAGAAAATAAACGTCAAAAAATGCAACAAGTACTTTCTGATCGTACGCGTTATGTGACTATTGTACTTGAGGATGTGTTTCAACCCCATAATGCAAGTGCTGCACTTCGTTCGTGTGATTTGTTTGGTGTTCAAGATGTGCATATTGTTGAGAGTAATTATAATTTTAAATCAGTATCAGCGGTTTCTATGGGTTCAGCTAAATGGCTTGATCTTCATCGATATGATTCTATTAATGCGTGTGTAAAAACATTAAAAAATAATGGATATAAAATTATAGCCACAACTCCACATACTGATGCTTGTCATCTTCCTGATTTATCTTTAAATCAAAAAATAGCGTTATTGTTTGGAACGGAAAAAGATGGGTTAACGAAAGAGGCAATGAATCTGGCAGATGGATTTGTTAAAATTCCGATGTTTGGTTTTACTGAAAGTTTTAATATTTCAGTTAGTGTTGCGCTTTGTTTGTATCATGTTTCACATACGTTACGTGCAAGTGATATTGATTGGCATTTATCAGAACAAGAAACCCAGGAAATTATGCTTTCTTGGGTTCGTCGTATTTTAGAATCTGCAGATGTACTTGAACGGGAATTTAATAAGCATTTTTAGGTTTATTTAAATAATCCAGGTAATATTTCAGGATCTGCACATGATGGTTGTGGAGTATTAAGTATTTGACTTAGTGTATTTGCAAATTGTGTTATCCAAACAGGTGTATGAATAGTTTTGTGTTCAAATGTTTCTGGTTGATAGATAATAAATGGAACATGAGTGTCATAGTTGTATGGTGTTTTGTGATTTGCGCCGCGAGGAAAGCTGGACATGACAGAAAATGGATGCATTTGAAATAACAGATCACCACTTCTGCCATCGTAAAGTTGTTTTTTTAATCGATCAATAAAGGAGTATTTTTCTGCTGGCATTGTTTTTATTTCTTCTGTTGTCCAGATGTTTTTTATTCCAGGAACAGTCATGAAATATGACTTTATGTGTTGCATAATGTTTTCTTGGGTTGCTTTGTTTAATGCATTCCATACTTTTTTGTTTAAATTAATGTGTGGCATAGAAACATCGGCAATAATATTTTTAATACCAAAATTTTTGTATAAATAATTGTTTGTATTTGATGTTCCCTTTTTTTTGTTTGTTCGAAATGCAAATTTCATTCCTTTTTCATAAAATAGTTCTGGGGCTGGGCTTACTCCATGATCTGCTGTGAATGTAATAAGAAGATTATTTTTACCAACGTGTTGTTGTGCAAACTCAGTAATATCTAGTATATCTTTATCAAGGTGATATATCATATCAATTATTTCCTTTGAGTATGGACCAAATACATGGCCTATTTTATCCATACCGCTAATGCATACCCATAAAATCATATGGTCATTTTTTTCTTTAGATATATGTGTGGTAATACATTTTTTTGCAAGATTAAGTAATTGTTTGTTTGCCTCTGGTGTACGTACATACCAATAATATTTATCATTATCGCGATTGTCATCAGTTAATTTTATAGTTCCAATGATACTTTTTTTTGGTCGAGTAAAACGATAATCATCTATTCCAAAAAAATTATATTTATTTTTGCAATTAGGGTAAAAGAGTTTCCATTCAATTTCTGTGAGTTTATTAGTGTTAGATATTGTATTAAAAGTTTCTATCCATGAGGGTAGCGTATCAAAATATTCTCGAGATGATGTAAATAGTCCTTTTGTGTTGTCAAACCAGATTGCTTTTCCTAGTTTTCCTGCAGTTGCAATTGCTGCTCTATTTTTAAATGAAAGAGAATAGACATGATGTTCTTCATTGGGAGTTGCACTTAATATAAATTGATCAGAGATACCATCCGTCATCAAATAGAGTGAAGATGCACCAATATCAGGGTTTTCTGGAGAAGTTAAAAGTTTTCCTTGTTCTGATGTATCATGAACCGCAGTTGTTTTGGTACCATCAGGTAACATCCATTTATTTGCAATAAATCCATGATCTTTCGCAAATGATCCTGTTTGAAACGCTGCATGTCCAGTTGCAGTTGCTGGTTTTGCATGTGGGTGGTGTGCGTTGATATAGTTTATTCCATTATCAAGTAAGGTTTTTATTCCATATTGAAGATAAGTGCGTAATTTTGTAATGTAATGATATGCAAATTGATCAACAACAAATATAAGTGTTAATTTGGGTTTTTTTGCGCCTAAAGAGTTTGTTGATGATAGTAACATTGAAAAAAAAAATACTATATAATAATATTTCATGATGACCTTCATGGCAAAAAACAAAATCTTTCTATTTGTAATATAACAAGTATGTCATTGTAATATAAAGATTTGTTTAAAAATACTCGTATTTATCTTTCTGTTAAGGTATTTTAAAATAAGATTTTACATAAAAGGTTTATTACATGAACAAAACAGGAAGTGGCATTATTTTATTACCAGCAAATGCAACACGAAAAAGAACGGTATTGTTAGATCGATCAGATGGTAAAATTGAGGCTTTTTTGACACGAGATGTCTGCGCCGGTTCTGTAATTTCGTATCAAAAAAATATATTTAACAATATGTACTTTATTTCTGAAGTTAACATTGAATATATACCACTTTCATTGGCTTTTCATGATATATTATTTTTACACCATGTTTTAGAACTTTGTTATTATTTTATTCCAGTAGGAAGTTGCATTGAGGGTTTATTTGAAGTTTTTGAATGGATATATTTACATTCTGATGAAATTTTAAGTGATAAGGTAAAAAAATATGCGGTCGCAAAATTGCTGGTAACATTAGGGTTGTGGCCAGAAAAATATAAGATAACAACAGAAAAAATATATAAACTTGTTCGCGCACCTATTGACAGTATTAGGCTTCAAGACATAGATTTAGCCAATGAAAGGGAGTTAGAACAATGGTTGCGTTTTTGTATTTTACAGCACCCCTGTAGTAGTAAGTTGCGAACAATGGCCTTTTTGTTTCAAGGTATACGATGAATATACGCACATATTTTTTTAGTAGTTTAATAGTCTGCTCAGCTTTTCAGGTCGATGCAGGAATTATTGGTGCATTACAAAAGAGTTTTGCTAGTCCAGATGGTTTATTTGCAGGAGTTATAACAGAAAAAGCAAATCAACTTGAAATGCTTAAAGATGAAATAGCGCAACGATCCGAAAAAGAATCTGCGTTTATAAAAAAAGAGACGTTTATTTCTGAACAACTAAAATTGCAACTAGCGCATGTAAGGCAATTATTAAAAAACGATCCTGACAATAAGGAGTTAATTGCACAAAAATCATTAATAAAAGAGATAGATCAGGTAGTAAAAGATGTTTTACGTTCATGGAATGATCTAACGGCAATGATGAATGATTATAAAAAAGAGCTTGAGGGTTACTTGCACGATACCTCGTTTGAGTTTTTTGCAAAAGAGCATAAAATTCAAGAACGGGTATATTATTCATTTGAAGATTTACAAAGATTATACGAATCTATTCAAGCACAAGAGCGACTCGTTGCTCAATTGATTGATATTGAAAAAAATGCAATTGCTGAACGTGATACGCGTAATCGAAGTTTGTCATCTGTAGAAAAAAAATATACTCAGCAACAAGAAGAATTAATAAAGCAAAAACCATCTTCAGATATTGCGTCACTTGACATAAAACATGCGCAAAATCGCGCAGAACAAGAGTTGCAGTTGTTTAAAATAAAAAAAACACTTGAAAAATTGCGATTGAAACAAGCGCAATACGAAATTGATAGCGCTCTGCTCCGTCTGTTTATTGCTCGAGCACAACTTGATATGCTCAAAAAACATGTTCGTATTATAAAGCGTGGTATTCGCGTCAGTTCTGTTGATATTGCACAGGATAAAGAAAAATTACAGCAATCAAAAGATGAGTTTTTTGCCAGTAAAGACATATTGCTACAAAAGCGTGAAAATATTACACAACAAAAAAAAGAAGTGCAAGAATTATTAGATCAAAAAAGTGCGCAATATGACATTTCTCTTGGGCGCTCAGTTAATGAATGGTCGCGTTCGTTTGATGGTAACGTACAAGAATATCAAAAAGGTGTTGAGGTTAGTCTACTTAATAGTAAAGTACAACTATTTGAGCGACAAAAACAGTTGTATGATGCGGAAATAGATTTTGCTCAAGAAAAGTTTAACTATCAATCATTGCAGGTTTGGGTAAAAGAGACATATAATGCGATTGCTAATCGTCAGTTTTATTCTGAAGATGAAATTACAAAAGAAAAACAAAAATATCAGTCAATTCGTTCTGACGCAAAAGTTTCTTCTGATCTTTATAAAGAGCGAATTACTACTGCTGCAAATCTTTTAAATACGCAAAAAAAAGTTGTTGATAACATTGCGTTATTACGCAAAGAAGTTGAGAAAGAAAAAGACGGATTATTTGCAGCAAATAATCTTGAGTATAAAAATGTTATTACAAAAATCGCGCAAGCCGAAGAATTAGAAAAAACTTATGTTGATGTATTGAGTAAATTAACTGGTATATATTCCGGTATTTCAAATGAACTTGATAATATTGGTCGACTGTCAGATTTTATTATTGATGAACTACAAGCAAGTACAATTTGGTATCGACCGGCGTATGCAATTTCTTGGCAGGGGATGAGTAGTATTATTACAGATTCACTTTCGTTTTTGCAAGATGTCTCTTCATATGTGTTTAAATTTAACATTACGCACTTTTTTGCGCATTTATTTGGGATATTTAAAGATATGTTTGTGTTGATTATTCTTTTATTGCAACTTGCTTTGATTGTTTTTGCTTGTCTGTTTGTTCGTACGTATGGTATTGAAATAAGTGAATTTTTGTTGGAAAAAAGTCAGAATGTTCGTGGATTACTTCGTGTTTTTTCATTTTTATTTGGTGTAAGCATTCGTTTTATTTGTCTGCATGCAGTTGGAATTGCGTGTTGGATTGCATTAGGTTCTATTAGCTTTTCGTTCCCTGATCCATATTTACATATTTTGTATTATTTGTTTTCTATTTTGTATCTATTATATTTGGCGCATTCCTATATTGCACTACTTATGTTTAATAATTCTGAGCGCGGATATGTTTTATTACCAATAGATTTTCAATCACGGTTTAAATTAGTAATTTCGTTTTTTTTGTATGTTACTATTGTTATCTTTTTTTTCAGGCAAGCGTTTATTCTTTCGGGATATTATATTCGTTCTGAACTACCTAATATTTTGCTTGCTGCAAACTTTATTGTGTTTCAATTATCGTTAATATTTTTAATTACCAAAGAACAAATATTAAGTATTATTCCTGAGCGCACAAAATTTTGGCGTAATATAAAAGAGTTGGTTGATCATTATTATTATCCAATATTGTTGGTTGTTATAACTGTAATAATTATGAGCAATCCGTATGTTGGATTTGGTAGATTGGTTCTTTATATTTTATCTAGTGTAATTTATACTATCTTGCTCTTTAAAGGTTTGTTGTGGGGACAGGCATTATTAAAAAACGCAGTCTCATATACGTTTTTTGAAACAAGTAATGGTGTTATTAGGGAGAGGTTTTCATATGCAAAAACATTATTTGGTTTGCTTGTATTGGCATCATTTTTAATTACTGCATTTTTAGGAGTTCTCATTGGTGCAAAAATTTGGGGATGGCCAGTTAACCTTTCTGATATTATATTTTGGCTTAACAAGCCTTTTATGTTGCAAGGAACTGCAAATCCAATTACAACGTATTCATTATTTCAAATTATTGGATTTATTTTATTTGGGTTTATATTATCGTATATGCTTGAAAAATTTGTACTTTCAAAAATATTTGACCTGCTTTTTGTTGAATCTGGAGTACAGCATACCATCATACGAATTACGCAATACATTATTATTATTATGGCACTTTTTTTAGGATTTCAAAATGTTGGCCTTGGTGCATTAATTGGATATATGTTTGGTGCGTTGGCATTATCTGTAGGTTGGTATATTAAAGATCCGATTAGTGATTTTTTTGCATATTTTATTATCTTAGTACAGCGACCGATTAATATTGGTGACTATATTTTTCTTGATGATTTAACACAGGGGGTTGTGCGTAAAATTACGGCAAGATCGGTTGTATTGCGTCGTAGAAATAGCACAATGGTTGTTGTTCCTAATTCTCATATTGTTTCTCGTTCTTTGCATAACTGGAATTACATTAGAAGTTTTGTGGCATTTGATGATATTATGATTTCTGTTTCATACAAAGAAGATCCCGCAAAAGTACGAGAACTATTGCTGAGCGTGTTGGATGTTCATCCACGCATTTTGAAAAATCCAAAACCAATCGTGCGACTAAATGATTTTGGTGACCATGGATATCGATTTTTAGTTCGTGGGTTTGTCAGTTCTGCCTATACACTTGATATGTGGGATATTGCAAGTGAAGTTCGCTTTACTATTGTAAAAACTTTTCAAGAATATTCAATTAAAATTGCGGTTCCGGTTCGTGTCTACTCACAAAGTCAATTTACACAGTCATCTGGAAATAATAATAAAAAAAAGCAATCAAATGAAAGTGACGTTTGATTAATAGCGTGGTACAATTGAGCAAATTTGTACAATATTAATGGAAGTACAATAAAGGAGTTGTAATGAGCAAGAAAAAGATCTGGTTACATTGTGTCTGTTTGATTATAAGTTGTTTGGGTATATATTTTTATACAGATGCGATGGAAATTGAATTTAGATATGCCTCAGAAATTAGCCAAGAATTATTGCCAAGTGAAGTTATAAAACTTATTTTTTGGATTTTGATTAATGATACAACTTCAGGAATTGATAAAAATATTTCAAAAATACGATCTATAAATAAACATTACAACAGTTGGATTTGTGATGTTTTGCTTGATAGATATAGATTTTGTGATGGAGTATGTTCTCTGTATGATAACAATAGTCAGTTTGTTAAAAATAATTTAAAATTTTTGCTCGAGCAATGTCAAGAATTTATTATAAATAGATTGATAGGTGATTATCCTCATGAAGATGATAAAAAAGCATACAAAGAAATATGCTACAAAAAAAGTAATTTGCCCTATCCAAATATACAGTTTTATGATAAAGAAAAAAATAAGCAATATGCACAATTTATAAAAAGTTGTTGTCATTATCTTTGGTTTAAGTCATTATCGAGATTCACTACGTTTCATGGTTATAAGATGCATGATTTAAGAACAGAGTTTCCTAAGTATGTCAAATTTATATATAAATTATTTGGATTTAAACCAGAAATAAAAAAATCAACCAATCGAGTTGATGCATATATTATGTATTTACCATTGATTGATCCTTCCCAAAAGTTTCGTTTAAACAAAAATTGTCCTTTGGAGGTGATTGTTCGAATTACTTCCATTGATGATCTTCTTCCTGATGATTGGGATGGCGATGAAGAACAATTTTTTGTAAACGCGTGGCAGGAATTTTGGCAAAATGTGCATGAAGATTTGCAATCGCATAAAGTTCGTCATTTTTCACTTTCTTTTTGGGATGTATTACCTTCTGAGGAACAACTTGCCTACAGTATTATTGGCATGCCTGAGAAATTAAAAAATATCTGTATTCGCCTTGATTTAACCCGTTGCTATTTGGGATATCTTCCAGATAGTATTGGTGATCTTTATAATTTAAAATGGCTTGATTGTTGGGATAATAAACTTAAAGAAATTCCAAAATGTATCGAAAAATTGTCAAAATTGGAACGTGTAGAGTTTTCGGAAAATAATATTAAAGAAATAAAAAAAGATGACATTCCATTTTTACCTAATTTGTTGACGTTTTCATGTACTAGTAATCCATATTTATCAAATGTGATTATTGATTTTTCTAAAGTTCCATTATTGCGATCATTGAGTTTGTCAGGTAACTATATGAAAAAGTTTAAATGTATTTTTTCAAAAAAAAATAGTAATTATGTATGTGAATTAGATCTTTCTAAAAATAATCTAGAGAAGTTTCCAGGTTGTATTGATCGTATGGAATATTTGGAGTCTGTTAATTTTAAAAATTGTTTCAAGAAAGGTGAAGTAATACCAACTTCGGTTTTAGAGTTGCCAAAACTAAGTGAATTATGGTTGCCAAAAAATATTGTGGTGGAAAAATGGCAAAAAAATACGTATCAAGCATTAATTGATAGAGGGGTTTTTAAAAATCCAAAAGTTATTGAAAATGAAAATAAGCAAGATATTTTTATTTTCAATATGTAAATCAATGAATTATTGTTTTATAATACGCCCTATGAATTGTTTTATTCTTCTGTAATCATTACCAACAACAAATGAATATGCATTAAGACAATCAAGTAGCTGTTTTTTGTCATGTAATTTGTTTGTAATGTTATTTTGGATAATTGTAAATAATAATTCGTCAATATTAGAAACTAGTGATGCGTGGGCAAACAGCGTCTGAATATATTGTGATGAGGCAAAGAATTGCTTTTGTTCTGTTTCGGTTGCATTGCGACAAAACGCATGAATTTTTGGCGGAGAAAGTGGTGTTGTATGTTTGATTATATCATTTTTCTTGTATCCTACAGCAATGCACGAAAATGTTGTGCGTAAAAATTCAAAAATTTCTGGATGGTCGTTTTTAAGTTGTTCTTCTGTTTTTTTATATGCCATTGGCATACGAGTAGGATCTATGCTTCCTGTTTGAATATCATATACTATACCAAAAAGAGTTGTTGTGTCTTGTTCAATGATTATAAGAGCCCCAAATTCAGGGGATACATCCCATTGCCAACTTTGGCATGTCCATGAATTTAGAGAGCTTTGAATAATTTCTGCGCAGGGTGCGTTTTTATTTTTCATATATTGAGAGTATCATGATGTTTGGTGAAAAACAAAATTTTTAAAATAGCGCTTGTTGCATATCACTATGTTTTTTTTGATAATAATTTTGTAAAAATGTTTTGCGATGAACAATAGATTCACCATGCACGTCAAGCAGGGCAATATGCTGTTTTGTGCCATATCCTTTGTGTGTATTAAAATGATATTGTCTATATGTTGCATGTAAATTATCCATAATTTTATCTCGCGTTACTTTTGCAACAATTGAAGCTGCTGCAATTGATCGAGATCTATCTTCGCCATTTTTAAACGAATAAATGATTGTTTTTGGATTAATTATGTCAGTAAATTTTTCAGTTACCGCGTCAACTAAAATTATGTCAGGATTTTTGAATGTAATAGAAATAAGTGCAGAAAGAGCCTTTTTCATTGCAATAATTGTCGCTTGATAAATATTATGTTTGTCAATTAATCTATGATGAGCAATTCCAATTCCAACATTGCAGTTTTTTATAATCCATTTATACGCGATTTCACGTTCTTTTTTTGTCATTTTTTTTGAGTCTATTAATCGATTATATCGAGTTTTTGGCGGTAAAATAACAGCAGCGGCCAAAACTGGTCCTGCAAGGCATCCACGCCCAACTTCATCAATACCAATAATAGATTGAGCAGTGATCCAGGCTTTTTTTTCGTAAAAATCGCGTTTTTTCGTGACATTTTGTCTATTTTGGGTCATATTTGACTTTTCCATTTGACAAGCTTGCAATAAAGAGTACAATTAGAAATAATGCAGTTTTGTATAATTATATCATAAAACTAACCACACTATAATACAAAAGAAGGAAAAATTATGGCTTCAATCTCAACTCAATTGCGAGTTAAGGAGCTTTTACGGGAAAAAGGCTGGACTACTAAAGTTTTAGCAGAAAAAACCGGTATGTCAGAAAGTTACTTAACTCATATTAAAAATGGAACTCGTCGCTGGAATGAGGATGCATTGCGTAAATTAGCGCAAGCATTTGATCTTACTCCAATTGATTTATTTGCTGAGCGCAGACCGCGTACGGATAATATTGATCAAAAAGTAAGTATGCCTGATCAGTTAGACGTTGAATTAAATGTACAGGTAGTCCCTGTTGTTGGTGAAATTCCATCAAATCCATCTCCATATAATAATCAGTTAACGCAAATTACAACTGGTCACAAAGATGAATTTGTACCAGTATTAAATTCGGCTGATGCTGGAATGTTTGCTTTTTGTGTTACAAGTAATGTAATGGCGCCTACGTTTTCCAAAGGTGACTGTTTGATTGTTTCGCCTGGAATTTGGACTCGTTCTGGAGATATTGCTGCTGTTGAATATGGCAATGAAACGCCAACAAAATCAATTATGCAAGTTACTTATACTGAAGATTTTATAGTTCTTGAATCGGTAAATCATAAACAACCGCCTATTGCGCTTGTTCGTGGAAAAGATCATTTTAGAATTATTGGTCGAGTGATTCAACGACATCAGCAACTTACATAAGTTTTGTACATTGTTGTAAAAAAATTGATATGCCAGAATACTAGATTTATCTAGGGTTTCTGGTATTCTTTTTTATGTATGCATAGTTTGTGCATTGTAGTTACATAAGGCTTTATGTGCCTTATAGTGTTATAGTTTACACTTCCGATTAACTAAAGGATGTTTATGATTCGATATGAGGGGTTATTCTTAACAACTCCACAAATTACACAGGACGAGGCAAAAAATCTAGAATTGTCTCTTGATACTATTGTAAAAAAGCATAAAGGCTCAATTGTTTCATTTGAGCGATGGGGGAAATATCGTTTGGCCTATCCGGTGCGTAAAAATGAATATGGCAATTACTTTTTAATGCGCTTTGATATTCCAGAAGCAACTGATGCGCTTAATGACATTAAGCAGCTTTTTATTGTAAAACTTCATACGTTTGTTATGCGTGAAATGTTTACTCGTCTTGATGCAGATCAGGCATTGGCATATCAGCGTTCAAAATCATTGGAAGAATCTCCGACACGTGACGTTGAAAGTTTCTTGAAAGAAAATAAAATGACTGGTTTATTGCCGTCAGTAGATGAAAAAAAAGCTTCTGTAGCAAAAAAAGAAGTAGAAACCTCTGAAGAACCTGCGCAAGAAGCTACAGAAACAGTAAGTGAGTAATAATTGATTAAAACAAGGAATTGAACAATGACTAAAAAAATTAAATTAAAAATTAGTGCACGTTTAGCGCGTAAAAAAATACGTCGCTTACCAAGTTTACGCAAAAAGGCATGTCGTTTTTGCAGTGATGTTGAGTATTTGCAAGGTGTGGATTATAAAAATGCGACGTTTTTACGTAGCTTTTTGACAGAGCGTGGTAAAATTTTACCATCTCGCATTTCCGGTGCATGCGCGCGTCACCAACGTATTCTTTCAAAACAGATCAGAAAATCACGCACAATGGCGTTAATTCCGTTCTGTGCACAATATTAGTCAACATTTAACAATAAAAGCCCCTATTCATGGGGCTTTTTTATTTTAATTATATTGTTATGAATTATTATAAACTTACTATTGCATATGATGGTACGGATTATACTGGGTGGAATGTGCAACCAGGAAAAAAAACAATTTTTCAAACATTGCATGATTCGTATACGCGCACATTTGGCAATAACTTTCATTTAATTGGTGCGTCACGTACTGATGCGGGTGTGCATGCACAGGGACAAGTTGCGCGTTTGACAACATCGATGAATATTATGCCAGAAAAAATGATGTTTGCGTGGAATCATTCATTGCCGCAAGACATTCAAATTTTGGATTGTGTGCGTGTGTCAAAAAATTTTCATCCGTGGCATAATGTTATATCAAAAACATATTGTTATTATATTTTTACTTCACGGCCAACTCCGTTTCGTGTGCGGTATGGATGGAGTTACCTCTATCCGTTTGATGAAAATTTATTTGCACCTGCATTACAAACATTTGTTGGCACACATAATTTTGCAGCGTTTACAAAAGCGCAAGATGAAAGAATTGATACAATTCGAACTATTGATGCAATTAGTTGTCAGCATATAGAGCGTGATGGTCTGTATGAAATACGCATTACAGGAAATAAGTTTATGTGGAACATGATTCGTCGAATAATAGGTGCAGCTGTGACAGTTTCGTCTAAAAATGATTTTTCAATTGCGATGATTAAAGATTTACTGCAAACTGGTAATAAAAATCATCCATTACGCAATGCTCCTGCGCGTGGATTAGTTCTCAATGAAATTAGATATAAAAATTAATTAAGATTTTATTTTAAGGATATATATGAATAGTTCTAAATTATTTGGTTCAAAGATGCATATAAAATATTTTTTGTTTGTGTTGGCAATTTTTGGTGTCGCATTTTGGTATGTTTATCAACCAAATAAAGAACAGGGGCCAATTTATAAATACAATGCTGAGCGTGATCGACAAGATGTTATTGATCTATTTAAAGCCAATTGGTATTTGTTGATTTCAAGTAGGGATTTCTCAACTGAGTTTATGCTTGATAATGCAGCATCAAGCAGAGATCCTCGTTATTTGGGACATTTTCAGATGAGAGTAATGCGGGATGAAAATAAATTAATAGGTTTTGTTGGTTATTACAAAGAAACAGCTAAAGATGGACGTTTATTATTTTTAGTAGTTGATGAAAAATATCGTGGAAATAGATATGCAGATGTGTTTATAAATTATGTAATGGATGATATGAGGTCGTGGGGACTAAAACGTCTTTGGCTACTTACTCGTGCTACAAATATTAAGGCGCAAAAAGTTTATTTAAGACATGGGTTCAAGCAATTTAAGTACGATCCAGAAGGGTTTGTATATTTTGAATATATATTGTGATAGTAAAGGACAAGTTTTGTATTGTTTTGTATATATAGCGCTTATCATCTAGATTGCCAAAAATGTAAAATAATTTTACTTCTATGAAATTAAAATTATTATTAATGTTGCCCCGTACTTGATACGGGGTCTTTTCATATTAAAACATATAATTATTCTATAACTGTTCGTTTTTAGCAATAACTATGTGTGTTTTTTCAAAATGAAATAAATTCCAAATGCTTTTATTTTAAAATTATAAGGAAAAGATCCCGTATCAAGTACGGGATGACATAAAAGTAATCTTGACGTCTGATTTATTCATTGTAGCCTAAAGATAATTAGTTATTTCAAATGATTATTTTTTACAAGGATGAGCGATGACAAAGAGATTTTTAACAACAGTGGTCATTACAATTATTTTGTCAAATGGAGTTTTTTTTGGGAGTAAGAATGAACCTTCTTTGATTGGAGGTAATTTAGAGGCATGCATAAACAATTTTAAAAATAGTGATTCAGAAGAAATAAAGAAAATTGTAAATAAGGTAGGTGGTCTTTTAGAATTTTATAAAGAACAACCTTGTCAAAAAAAAATTGAATTATTAAAAAATAATTTTTCATATGTCATCCCGGACTCTGATCCGGGATCTATTCAAAATTTTAATTTTTTTTATGTTAACTGTAAAAAAGTTGAATTGTATATTAAATATATAAATAATATGAATAAACAATATGTTTCTAATATTTTTTTCAAAATGATCTTTAAATCTTATGAAGAAAAATTAAAAGACAATTTAGAGCTATTGGATGCTTTCAAGAATAATGAATATATAAATGGTTTAAAAAAATTAAATACGAAAGAGTTTGTCGATAAAGAAATTTTACCAGAAAATTCTCATTATGTTTTAAAGGGTAAAAATAAGATTTTGGTTGAAAATTTTAAAATATTCTTAAATGATGTCAAGAATGTATTTGGATTTCTAGCTTTATCACATTTAGAAGAATGTAATTATGATAATGATGAAAATATAATCAAAAATGAAATCTATAATAAAGAAAAAAACATTCACATAGAAAATTTAAATAATAAAGTTCCACAGGATTTTGTCACACAAACAAATGAAATTGAAAATAAGGATGGTAATGAGAACAATAATAAGAAGAAAGTTAAACCAAAAAATTTTGACCTTAATTTAGAGGCTTTTGCACAAGATAATCCTCTTATTGTTTTTGCCGTCTTATTTCTTTCTGGCAGCATAATATGGAAACTCTTCCCATTAAGTGGTCTTTTAGAGCAAGCTTCCCAAAGCGTTGAAGAAATATCAAATTAATGCAAGGCCTTCATTTGCTCGATTAGAAGGGGCCTTTGTGGCGCACTTGACAAATTGCAATTATCTGGTAAAATCATAAGTGTATGATAAATAGGTAATTTTGGAGGTTTCTAATGAAAAAATCAATAATACATGTATTTTTTTTAGGTATTGTGTTGTTTTGTGGTTCTTTGTTTGCTAGTGACAATAATGACAATATATTAAATGTGTTTAATAAAATCCCAGATGGTATTTTATGCGAAAAATTAACTTATGATTTATATAAGTTTCAAAATGAATGTAAATCGATGAGTGAACTTGTTACAAACGGGCCTAAAAATCATATTTTGGATGAGGATAAGAGATCCTTTTTAAATTACGATCCTGAAACTGTGACAGGTTTTTGTGATGAAGTAATTATGGATCTCATAGCAAATTATTATGAATATGAATTTTCTAATAAAAGTGTATGTGTGTTTTTGTATGAAAAAAGACACAAATTTTGTGATAAATTTGAAGAGAAAAATGTCCAGAAATTTGATGCATTTTTGGATGAGCGGTTTAATATAAAATTTATTAGTGAATATTTTGAAAATTTTAGTGATTTATTTAAATATATTGATGGTGATTTGAAACTAGATATAAAAAATTTGGATGAATCAAATAATGTCATGGAAAAACAAGAAAATAAAATTTATTTTAAAGATTTTTGTTGTGTTGGTTTATATGTTTTGAGTCTCGGTTTCATGATGCATTATATATATACGCATCCTGACTATCAAGTTGATTAGCATCTTATCACAATTTCAAATTCAGTACAAAATTTTTAATATCAGCAAGGCCTTCAGTATGAAGGTCTTGCTTTTTGTTTTTCCACATTTTATTAATCACAATAAATGGTACTTTGTCGGTCGTATGTGCAGTGCGTGGTTGTTGCGCATACTCATCAAACATATCTTCAGCATTACCATGATCGGCGGTTATGATGAGAGTCCCGTTTTTATTAATGACACATTCGTCATACAGTTGTTTAAGTTGCAAATCTAAAAACTCAATTGCCTTAATTGTTGCGTCTATATTTCCTGAATGACCGACCATGTCTGCATTTGCATAATTAATGATATAGACATCATACGTGTCATTTTGCAAAGCAGAAATGACTGAATCAGTAATTTTTTCTGCCGACATTTCGGGGTGATGCACATAATTTTGTACTGCAATTGAAGGGATAAGTATTTGTGTTTCATGTTTGAATGGTTGTTCCCGTCCGCCGCCAAAAAAGTAAGTTACATGTGCATATTTTTCAGTCTCTGCAATGCATAGTATTTTTTTCCCTTGATTTGAAAGTTGTTCTTTGAGTGTATTTGCAATTTGTTTTTGTTCAAACAATGTAGTCGTTGTAAGTGAGTTGTTGTAAGATATTGGTGTTATAAAGTTTTGTAAATTCAGATTGGTATCTTGTAAGAATAGTTGCGTTAATTGTCGCGCGCGGTCAGGACGAAAATTTAGAAATAGCATCGTGTCATTATTTTTTACAGTTCCAGAACTATTAAGTTGCGTTGGAATAATAAATTCATCAGTAATGTTTTTTACATAAAAATGTTCAAGTGTTTTTTTCCAATCAGAAAAAGTTACGTTTTGTTTTTGTGTTAATGTGTTATAACTTTGTTTTGTTCGTTCCCAATTGTTGTCCCTGTCCATTGCATAAAAACGTCCATGCAAGCTTGCAAGGGTTACATGATCATATTCTTGTGTGTATTCATCAAGTTGTGACAAATACTTTGCCGACGACTGTGGTGGTGTATCACGACCATCAAGAAATGCGTGGATGTAAATGTGCTGTATTTCACATGCAAGTGCTGCGTTAATTGCATCAAATAGGTGTTTTGTATGTGCATGCACTCCCGCATCAGATAGCAGTGTCATAATATGTAAAGTATTTATTTTTTCATTAAATGTGTCGGTAAGTTTGTCATACAATTGCTCATGTAATTGTTGAATTGGTTGTGCAATAACACGTCCTGCGCCAATGGTTTGATGTCCAACTTCAGAATTACCCATCATTCCGGGAAGTAATCCGACGTATTTTCCTGATGCATGCAGTGTTGTGTGTGGATAATGATGCATAAAATAATCAAGCGTTGGTGTATGTGCTTGCGCAATTGCATTATGCGTTGTTTTTGTATTGTGGCCAAAGCCATCAAGAATAATAAGACAAAAAGGGGTAGTGTTCATTTGATTCCTGTTTGTAATTGATAGCGTTTGCAGTAAAAAGAGAGTACCATAAATTATGTGTACAAATAGTTTCTAAAGAATTACAAGAATATATGAAAAAACTTCACATACAAAAACATATTTTTGCTCTTCATTCAGAAGATCTTGCCTACATGATTGAGGGTGTTTCTGTTGGTGATGCAATTACTATTGAAGATGAAGATATTTCTCGTCGTGCAGGTCAAATTTTGCGTCTTGAGAGGGATGATGCGGTAATTTTGTTTGATCAATATCGAAATATAACATGTACAGTTATTATTTGCAGTAAAACAATTTTTCAGATTATCGTCAATGAAATTAAAGATAATACTGTTTTTAAACCATATATTACAGTTTTATTGCCTTTGCTAAAGCGTGAAGCATTAGAAACTGCGCTTTATAATTTAACTGAAATTGGAGTGAATAAAATACAACTCATTTTGACGCAAAAGGTTCAGCGAAAATGGGGCGGCCAAAAAGAATATACACGTTTGATGAAAATTATAACTTCAACAGCAGAACAATCAAAAAATTATGCATTTCCGGATATATTAGAACCATTGAAATTAACCGAAAGTTTGGAGCGTAATCCTGGAGAGAAATATTATTTTGATGTTGCAAAACAACCAATTAGGAATTTAGTATTAACTATAATACAAAAAACAATTGAAAGAATTACTATCATTTCTGGACCAGAAGGTGGATTTACTGTTCAAGAAAGCCAACAGATAGAAAAAGCAGGTTTTGTCTCATATAGTTTAACACCAACTGTTTTGCGTGCATTACATGCAAGTACACTTGCCGCTGGCATTGTTAGATCAATGACAAATGAGAATGAGGTAAGATAATAATGTAAATTTTTGTTGTGTTTATGTAATGTGATAGTTAAACTTATTAATAATTGAATATTTGTTTCTATTTTTTTGCGTAGTTGATCTGTTTGGAGAAAATAAAGATGGAATATAAGCACAATGTTTATGTGCTAGCAAGTATTGTTGTGTTATTGTGTATTAGTTGGGGAACGTCCTATTGGCAGAATAAATCTCGGTATGTTGCAACGAATATTGACATTACCAATACTCATTTGACGTCTTCTTTTGAAGGTCTTTCAATGGATCAGATATATGATTTAATTACGCCATCGTTCTATTCTGGTAATGTTTCTTTAATTGCAAAAATAATTGCACAATTTTCTGCCTCAAAAGCTCATGATGTAATTGAGCATAGTATAGAAAAAGAAAAAATTCTTTCTTATGAACAAATTATTCTTTTAATTTGTGCTGTTGCGCAGAAATATGAATCTGAAAAAGATCGGGAAAAATTATTTTCTCTTTTTTCTACACATAGTTATTTGTATGAAACGCAACCACTTTTATATGTGATTGCGAAAAGTGAATATATGTCATTACTTTCTGAAATTGTTGCATGGACAGCAAAAGAACTTCCTGATAATACATATGCGTATGATGCATATGTATATGCGATCAAAGAAAATAATGTTGAACTTTTCAAATCATTACTTGCACAGCAGGTGTTGATTGTGAAAAATCAGGCAGATACATTATTAGAGACTGTTATTATGAAAGATAACGATGCACAGTTTGTTAATTTACTTGTGCAGGAATTAAACGCTGATCCAAATTATTCTTCCGATAACAAAAAAACAGTGTTAATGTACGCGGCAGAGTTAGGGCATGCATTAATAGTTAGCGCACTGCTTTCTGTGGGTGCAGATAAAGATATAATGCTTGACGTTAAAGTTGGCACTGCATTGCAAATTGCTATCAGGAATGCGAAAACTAAGATTGAATTGTTACTACGTGAATCTGGAGCGCGAGAATAGATTAATCTTTGAGTTTACTATGGAATATTTTTTGTATAATATTTGGTTTTTAATGTCAACTATGTGTGATTGTCATAATTTTTGGTATATTCTGCTGTTAAATATAATCTAATATCTTCTGTTTCCCACTCGGCAAATGCACGCATAACAACATATTCTATACTTGCATGTTGTTTGTCATGCGTTATAGTTGCGTTGTTATTAAATATTTTTACAATTTTTTCTTCATGTAAAACAGATCCATTACCAACAAATAAGAATTTTTTATCTTTATATATTTGTTCAAAGTGTTTTAATAAATCATCAATGTTTGCATATCCACTTTCGTGATATCCATCATGTTTGAATGCAAAATAAACTTCATTATTGTATGCATTAAGAAGCGCAATAACGGTTTTTGTTTTATTGTGCTTGTTATGCTCACTAAATAATGTCTGTAGTCCATCAATCGAAATTAACGGAATACGTATTGCCAAATGCAGTCCATTAACCGTCGCAATTATTGATCGCACTGTTGAGAATGGCCCAGGCCCTGTATTTGTTGCTATAAAAGAAAGATTAGCAAGTTTATATCTTGCATTAGAAAGTAATTCGTCAATTGTTGGAATGCATAGCTTGCTAATATCTTTGTTGCTAATTATTTTTTGCGTAACGATTGTGTCTTGATTGCATAGCGCAATAATTACCTGGTTGTAGGTATGATGAATAACAATTGAGTATAGCATTGATTATTTTTTACACTTTTGTTGTTGATAAAATAAACTAAACGCATCTGCCTCAAGACCTTTTTCTTTTTTTATAATAACCTTCCCGCAATTCAGGCACTTCCATCCCTGGTAATTGAGAAAATGATCAAAAAATTGTTGTAAGACTAAAAGTCCATCACACTTTGTGCACTTCATTGTACATACTCCTTTTTTTATTACGCATGTACACAAAAACCCTTTTTTAATTTTTGTATCATGGTAATTTTGCTTCATTTTTCATGCTACTAGGAAGTTATTATACTTGTCAACTGGCAAAGAAATTAGAAATTTTAGTTTTTGTTTCTTTCAGATTCTAAATAATCATTCAAAATAAGTGCGGCTGCAATTGCATGTGATTTTAGTTTATCTTCTTTTGTTTTTATTGGTTTTATTGATTCCGCATGTTGTGATGTAAAGCGTTCATCAAATAGTTTCCATATAATAGTTGGAAATCTTTTTTGTAATTGTTCAAAAATTATTTTAATCTTTTTTGTCTGTTCACTTTCTGTACCGCGCAATGTGATAGGAAGTCCAACGATAATGGTACCAATCATCTGTTCTTTGATAAATGTTTCTAAAAATTCATATAGTTTATCAATCGTTACAGTGGTAACTGGCGTTGTGACAATTCCCATCGGATCTGCTGTTGCAATACCGATCCATTTGTCACCAAGGTCAAGTGCAGCGAATTTTTTCATGGTCCCTCATGTCATCCCCGCCTACGCGGGGATGACTTAGTAGATATTTCTATGTATAGTAATACTATTACTAAAGTATACTGCAAACAAAGCATTTATAACAAAGGAAATTTAATGCAACTGTATGATTTTATACAATTAGTTTTAGGATGGCCATTAATGATCTATGTGGTGGCTACAAGTATATTTTGTACAGTGCTACTTCGTTTTATTCAAATTACAGCATTTGTTGCCGCGTTTAAAAAAGTATTATTTCCTAAAAAAACGTATGCAGTAGGTGATATGTCGCCGGTGCAAGCATTTATCAATACGTTAAATGCAAGTATCGGTAATGGTTCAATTGCAGGAATGGCAACGGCAATTTATTCAGGTGGGCCCGGTTCGGCATTTTGGGTTGTTTTTTTTGGTCTTTTGATGATGTCTGTTCGATTTGTAGAGGTATACATAAGTACAGAAATGCAAAAAAATGCAACTACAAAAAGCGTTCTTGGTGGACCAATGCTTTATTTGAAAAATGTTGCGGGTGGACATGTTCTTTCTTATATATATGCCGCATTCTGTTTCTTTTTTGGTTTAAGTGTTGGTAATGCAATGCAATCTAATTCTGTTGCATTAAGCGTGTCTACCTCATGGGGTATTTCGCCATTTATTATTTCTGGTCTGTTATTTGTACTAGTACTCTATATTTTATTTGGAGGAGCAGACAGAATTGTAAAATTTTCTTCTGCAATTGTACCAATTAAAGTTGGCGTTTTTTTAATTTCATCAATTATTTTATTATGTTACCATTGGGCTGCAATTATTCCTGCGCTTATTTTAATTTGTAAAAGTGCATTTTCCTACACTGCAATTTCAGGTGGTGCAACTGGATTTGCAATTCAACAAGCAATTCGTTTTGGTATGGCTCGTTCAATTATGGCAACAGAATCTGGATTAGGAACAGCTGCAATTTTATTTGGATTTACCGGAAGCAAAGATCCTCTTGAAAGTGGATACTTAGGAATGATTGGTACATTTATCAGCACTATTGTCTGCTTTTTGGTTGCATTGTGCATTATTGTCAGTGGAGTGTGGGATTCAGGTTTGAATAGTACTGCGCTTACAGTTACTGCATATAGTACGGTATTTGGTGCACTTGGCGGATGGATTATTACCTTTTTATCAGTTACATTTGGTGTTGGTGTTCTTGTGACATACGCGTATATTACACGAGCAGCATTTTTGATGCTTACCAATGGTCGCTTCGAATTATTATTCATGGCTATTTACAGTGCATGTACTGCACTTGGCGCACTTGTTAGTGTTAATTTAATTTGGACAATTGGTGATGTGGTCAATGCGGGAATGCTTTTCATTAATTTGTACGGCCTTGTTGTGTTGTTGCCAAAATATACAGGGCGTATTTTTTCAAAAACTTAATTGCATATATCTTTTTTGAAAAATCTTTTTATTCTTTTGAGTATGTTTGAATGTTCCTGCTTTGTAATAGTTTCTTGGCGTGATAGTGCAAAAAACAATACCCGTAATGCTTTTTGGTTTTGTGTTCCGGGTATATTTTTTATAATTATATTTTCTGCTTCTATATAGGAGAATCCTATCACGTTTTTTAATTGTTCTGGTAAATATTTTGTTTCTATATATGACTGAATAAACTCATTTTTTAAATATGATTGAACAAATCTATCTTGAACCTTTAGAACAGTGGTAAAAAAAATACCCATTGCAAAATCAATATTTTTTTTAATGAATTGTATATAATTTATCATGTTATCTTTTGGCATTTCGTGTTCAGCTTGTTCAATGAGTACTTGTGGTGGCATTTTATCTAAATTATTTTTGATAAATGTTACTGCAGTCTGAAATGATGGTATTTCTTCTAACACTTTTTTACTAAAACTTTCGATTAATTTAGTATTAATATCTTTGAGGTTGATTTTGCCACTAACATCTTCAAGATACATTGTTTGAATAGTTTGTGATTCTCCTGCAATAGAATAACGTATAGCAAAAGTGCAAAATAATAAAATGAACTTTTTATTCATAAAAGACTCCTTTTTTAGTAATAAATCTACATTTTTAGTTTATATTATAATTGAAGAATATTTCAAGGTAAGAAGTAGTTTTGCAAGAATTATCAAAATAGTATGGAGAAGATATGTTTTTTTGCGAGAGCAATAACGCTTTTTCAGATAGATTATTACTTTACTATGTGTGGCCTGCTATCATAAAAATGTAATAAGTGATGACGTAACCATCATTTATGTGTAATTTTTGATGGTTTGAGTATCAATTGTGACAAAAAAGGATTGCGTGCATTCAAAAAAGATTATCCCGAGGCAAAATTATATTTGATATATCAAGGAAAAGAAAAACAATATTTTGATGATATTGAAGTTATTCCACTTGTTGATGCGTTGCAAACACTGCCTGAAATATTGAAGTGATCAAAAAGTTTTGTTGATTTAATTTTTGCTCTTGTATTTGTTCATATTATGCTGGTACTGTTTTGTAAAAGTTATATGATTTTATAAAACGTAATGTAGCAATATGATTCGAGTGCTGATGAGGCATCTTTTCTTTTTTTATTCACTTCTTTTTGTATCAGTTGTTTTGTCAGAAGGTTTTGTTGCGGGTACAAAAATAAAAACAGAGTATGGCTACCGGAATATTGAAAATATTTATTCTGGAAGCAAAGTTTGTGCGTATAACTGCAAAAAAAGAAAACAACGAATAAGTAAAGTTTCACAAACATATTGTTCACGAATTCCTTTTTTTATTCGTTTATTTTTTTCAAATCAAACGGTTGATGTTGCTCCCGACCAAAGATTTTATATTTTTGGCTCTAAAGATTGGATATTTGCTGTAGAGTTAGTTGGCAACTCGTATTTAAAAAAAGAGTTAGCACGTCAAACAGGTTTGTTGCATGTGGCAATTGTGCATGAGCCTAGAGACGTGTATATTTTTACTACAAAAAAATATCATACGTTTTACGCAACAAATTCTGACATTGTTACACATAACTTTGATCTTTCTTTTGCAAGTGCGCTTCCTATATCTTCACAAATAGTACCATTTGCAGCGGATGGTGTACTTACTACGATTCAAAGTGGTCATCCATTATTAATTTTAGGCATGTTAGCCCTTGGTGCGGGATATTATGTGTACAATTGGTTTGCCTCAAAACATAAAGAAAAGAAAGAAGCAAAGCATTTACGACGCAAATTGGAAATAGAGCGCCAGAGGATGCTGGAAGAAGAAAAGCGTAATGGTGTTTTTGGTGGTGGCGGACCAAACAAGTGGCCGAAAAAGAAAAAAGATGAAGAAAAAAAAGATATTTATGATCGTAAAACTGAAATACAGAAAGGAAGAGTTGAAGCGAAACGAATAGCAAAGGAGAACGGTTGGGAGGAAGAAAAAGGTGTTCAATTTGGTTACCATGGTGAAACGGTATATAAATATGATAAGCAAAAAAATTTACTTGTTTGTTATGATAATACAAGACATAAAGGTGGTTTTTGGAAGATGTTTAAAGGAAGAGAGCGTTTAGGTACTTTTGATAAGACATTAAAAATTATAATTGGAGATTAAGCATGTTAGGAATTAGAGTATTTGATCATGGGCCTACTAAGATTTACAACGTATTAAGTTATTGTGGCCAAATTGTAATTGATGATTTTACAGAAAATGTTTTTATGCCTGTTGAGTATTGGAGTTTAGATGAATATAAAGCACAGTGGAAAGATGGTATTGAGAGGATAAAACAAGGACATGAAAAGTCTTGTCTAATTACAAAAATTTATGACCCTCGAGAGTACAAATTTGTGGAATTATGGTCATTGTATAGAAGGGGTGATAATGTCCATATATTTAACTGTTTATTTGTAAATGAGGTATATGAAGAAATTATTGGTCAAAAAGAGTATTCATCAAAAACCTGTTATGATTTTATTTCAGATTATTGTCCATATACCGAAGATGGCACCAAAGTTTCTGAGTGGATTATTCCCGTTGATCAAATCGATAAATATCTGCCGGATGAGAAAGGATGTTGTTGTTCTTGCCAGTTGTTAGATTTTGATCCGCAAGAATATGGAGATCAGGTGTTTCATAAAAAAAATGCAAACATTATTTTTAACGAGTTTGGACAAGAAGAAGATGATTTTTGGTTTAAATTTTCTAAACGACGTCGCGTGGGAATTTTTTCTATGAATTTTCAAAATAAGGGTGGCAAATAGATATGAAAATTAGTGTGAGTGAGTATCCGCGGGAATATAATAATATTTCATCCTATTTTGCAACAATAGAAATTGGTGATTATTCTCAAACAATGTTAGTGCGATCAGATTTTTGGACACTCGATAGCTACAAAAGACAGTGGCGTGAAGGTATTGAGAGAATAAAACATAAAGATGTTTCGTGTTTGGTTTTGTCGGTTCAACATCCGGAAAAAGTTCCGTTAATTAATTGGTGGCCATTGTATAAAGATGGAGATATGGTAATTATTCAAAACCATTTGCTTGTTGGTGATTATTATCAAAAAGATATTGGTAATAATTTGTTTTTACTTGATAATTGCTATAATTTTATTCCCGCATATCAAAACTATGTGGATGGTGAAGAAGTTTCTGAGTGGCGAGTTAAATTGGAAGATTTTAAATTTTGATTTGTTTAAAAAACTTCGGGATATTTTTTAGGATCATTTAAACAATATTTTTCACCAAAACTATTTTTTGGATGTTCTGCGATTGTGATAAATTTACGTTCAGAAAATCCGCCACGTTCTTGACGTTTTTTGTTTTGTGTAGTGATTACATCTTGTAGTGTTATATTATTTACATCGCAAAATGCCGTAACTACTTCTAAGATATCAGCTAACTCTTCCATTAATTCTTGTTTATTTTGTGCATTGCAAACTTCTTGAGTTTCTTCTGTAAGTTTTATTTTAAGTTGCTCTGTAAATTCTTGGTCATTAAGTTGTTTCCAATGAATTTTAGAACCCATGTTTTCCATAAGCTCAACTGCTTTATCGCGCCATAATTTGTTTTGTTGAAATTTACGAAATTTCATATTGTCCCTTTTGTTTTGTATTGTATTTCTATTTTTTGCACGTACAAATATTATATTTATGCAATATCCAGTGTGATACATATTCATGATATTGTTGCTGTTCTTTTTGTGTCAAATCACGATAGGGCAAAATATCACCACGACAATTATCAGCACCGCACAAACATTTACCGCCGGGAACAATCCAATTAGAATCGTCTTGTATTGCATAACTTAGTAGTAATTTGTGTCACTTTGTTTTCATTGTAAAAAATTTACTACGTATTATTTTGTCAGACGATAGTTTTTTTGCAAGACTATTTTTAGTGTTGTAATTGTTGAATTACAACAAATAAACATGTCTTTAGTGTTGTAATTGACGTATTATAACAAATAAAGTGGTTTTAGTGTTGTAATTAACGCGACAGAAATTGGATTAAATTGTTGCGGTTTTGATAATTACGACACATAATAGCATTAAAGTGCAGAATATAAATATCTAACTCGTGAGAAATTGGTTGATTAAAACATTTCCAGTCACATCGCACACTGATTATGTTGGTCAAAATTCGACATTTGTGGCAATCAAAGGTGCAACATCAAATGGTATTGAGTATATTGAACAGGCATTAGAAAAAGGTGCGACAATAATTGTTGTTCAAAATAATAATGTAATTTGTCCTGAGTTGCAAAAAAAAATTAAAGATTCTGGTGCTAAGTTAGAATTAGTTGAAAATGCACGAATTGCACTTGCGCAATTAAGTGCACAAGCGGCGGACAATCCGGCACAAAAATTGAAAATATATGCAATTACTGGAACAAAAGGAAAAACGACAACAGCATTTTTGTTGCGATCATTGTTTCGTGGTGCAGGATATAAAACTGCAATGCTCTCAACTGCGCAAAACTATATTGAAGATAAAAAGATTAATTCGGATTTGACCACTCCTCAACCTGATTATATTCATCAGTTTTTAAAGATGTGTGTCAGTCGCGATATTACCAATGTGGTGATTGAAGTTTCGGCCCAAGCGTTAAGTTTACATCGTGTGCACGGTATTTTTTTTGATGGAGTTATTTTTACTAACTTTGCGCATGAACATTTGGAATTTTACAATAATCTGGATGATTATTTTGCAGCAAAAAAATTAATTTTTAAACAAATAAAAAAGAGTGCGCCATTAATTATTAATGCTGATGACCAAAAAGGGCGTGAATTGTTATTAGAATATTCAGGTGCAATTTCGTATGGTGTAATATCAAAAAATGCACGAATGAACGCAACAACATGGGATGAAAAAAACACTCTATATCTTTTTTTGAACAACAGAGAATTTATTTGCAACTCATTGTATGGTAAATATAACGCATCAAATGTGTTGGCAGCAATAAGTTTAGCGATGCAAATAGGAATTTCACATGATGATATTAAAAAAGCATTGCAAAGTTTTGAGGGTGTTCCGGGTCGATTGCAAGAAATTATATTGCATAATGGCGCGTGTGTCATTATCGATTATGCGCATAACTCATCATCATACGAAGTATTGCTTTCTTGTTTGCGTAAAAAAACGGATCATTTAATTGTTGTTTTTGGCGCAGGTGGTGGCAAAGACGTACAAAAGCGACCTGACATGGGTACAATTGCAGCTTTCCATGCAGATATGATTATTATTACGCAAGACAATCCGCGTTATGAACATCAACCTGATATTGTTACAGATATTATGAGGACTATGACTGATGTGCAAGAAAAAAAAGTTGTTATAATCGATGATCGACAGCAAGCAATACAATATGCATGTGATCATGCGCAAAAAAATTCAATTGTTGCAATTCTTGGAAAGGGAAATGATTATTATCAAGAAATTAATGGAGTGAAATATTTTTTTAGTGATGAGTTCGTTGTGCGAAACCGGAAGGTTAATCAATGAGCGCTAAAATATTTTGTGACTTTTCATTCGGGTTGTTGTTAATTGTTTTGACATAAGGATCCAGATAACTTGGCATAGAAATATCTTCAAAACGTTCGCGTAAAAGTTTTATGTCATCAAAAAATCGAATTTGTTCTTGTATTGAGTAGGTATTCAGTGTATCTTCAAACCTAGATTGTATTTCTTTTTTTTCAGCATTTTCACAAAATGCTATTTTTAAAAGTTCACTATGATCATTTTTTGTGAACTTTCCGCCATGCTGTAACAGTAGTGTCATTAATTTCGAAGACGATTTTTTGTGATTTTCAAATAATATTTGAGTAGGTGTTAAGTTATCGTTATTCACAACATTCAGATTCGTATTATTTTCTAGCAAGATCGTTGCTAGGTTATATATTAATGGATCATATATTTTGTTGTATCTATCCCAATCTCCAACTCTAGCTACACTATGAAGAGTAGTGTATCCTTTAAAAGTTGTATTTGGATTAAAGTTATTCTTCAAGAGTAACTTGATAACTTTAATAGAATGTTTGTCTTTGCCTACTAATGTTGCTAAAGTGAACCAATGAAGAGCGCGTTTATTTAATTTGTTGATATCAATAAAAGAAAGGTATAAATTTATAGCAATTAATTTTATTTCACACCGAAAATCTGAACAGTGATGGCTCCAATGATTTTTCATTTCTAAACAATAATATACTGTAAAAAAATAATCATTTATAGATTGTATTGTTAAATTTATTGTAGTTATTTTCTTTTTATATTTGTTAATCAGGGTTTTAATGGTTTTGACTTTTTGATTTGTGATTTTTTCATTATAAGACAAAAATTCGAAGATATTTTCATTTTTTTCATTTGTTAAATGTATGCTGGTATTGTTTTTGAGATGTTTTTCGATTGCGTTTTTATAGGCATTTTCAAAAAAAAGACTTTTCTTACAATAATTTTTCATAAGATAATACAAGCGGTATTGATTTGGTTTTACTTTGGTTGATTTTATATAATTATATGTTTCACAAATAAGTTTTGTAAATATCATTGGAGGTATAAATGGCGCGATTATCATGAAAGGTGAAGCGTTCATTAAAGATTCAATATCTGATATATCTATTTTTATATAGTTATTTTTAGATGCCCAGTGAATAGTCATTGCACATGCAACAATGTAGTATACTAAATAGTAGGGTGCTATTAATTTAAATATATCATTTATAGTGAGTTGTTCTTCATTTTTTTGTACATTAGGCATGCTTTGCGATAATATTTCACTTCCAAAAAATAATGATAAACAAATGAGAAATAGATTAAGAAATTTTCTTTGGTGCATGGCTAAATTTTTCACTTTTTCGTTCTTATGATATAATTTTTAAGTAAAATAAGTATATATCAAATGTTATTACTTTATCAAGGAGTACAATGACTATTGTAATGGTATCTGCAGCGGTTGCAGTTCTCGGACTTGCTGTTGTGGCGTTATTATTTGTCTCAATTAATCGATTGAAAGTTGATCAAGAAAAAGCAAAAGAAATTGCAGGTGCGATTAGGCAAGGTGCAATGACATTTTTGCGTGAAGAATATAAAATTATTTCAGTTGTGGTAATTGCAATTGCGGTGTTACTTGCGTTGGTACTTAAAATGCAACTTGCAGCGCTTGTGTTTATGTGCAGTGCGCTTATTTCTATGCTTACCGGTTTCATTGGAATTACTGCAGCAACTTCTGCAAATGTACGAACAACAATTGCTGCAAAAGATAGCGGTGAACATGCTGCTTTCATGGTTTCATTTTTTGGTGGCGGTGTTATGGGATTTGCTGTTGCAAGTTTTGGTCTTCTTGGATTAAGTTCAATTTTTTATTTTTTTGCTGATCGATCTGACTTTGTAATATTATTAACATCTTTTGGATTAGGCGCATCATTAGTTGCATTTTTTGCACGTGTAGGTGGCGGTATTTACACAAAAGCTGCTGATGTAGGTGCAGATTTAGTTGGTAAAATTGAAGCAGGAATTCCTGAAGATGATCCACGCAATCCTGCAGTAGTTGCGGATAACGTTGGTGATTGTGTGGGAGATACTGCCGGCATGGGTGCAGATATTTATGAATCATATGTTGGTGCGCTTGTTTCTTCAACAATTTTGGCAATTAGTGCATTTGGAATTACAAGTTTATATGCGGTATTACCATTAACACTTGCAACAATTGGTTTGGTTAGTTCTATTTTTGGGTTACTTTCAAATTTATTATTTAAATCTGAACCAAGTAAAATGCTTCATAATGCAACATATGTTGCAATTGGTTTGTATTTAGTTGTGACTGCAATTTATTTATACATTACTGAAATTAGTTTTTCTTATTTTGTTCCAATGATATTTGGTTGTATTGCAGGTGCAGTTATCGGTAAAATTACTGAATATTACACAGGAAGTACTCCGGTATATAATATTGCAAAAAGTTCTCAGTCTGGTGCTGCGACAAATTTAATTTATGGTCTTTCTGTTGGAATGGAATCTGTAGCTGCTCCTGTTATTATTTTAGCGGGAATTATTCTTGTTTCATTTAGTTATGCGGGATTATTTGGAATTTCACTTGCCGCAGTTTCTATGCTTGCAACGGTTGGTATTACAATGACAGTTGATGCGTACGGTCCAATTGCTGATAATGCAGGTGGAATTGCCCAAATGTCTGGGTTTGATCCTCGTGTTCGTAAAATTACTGACAAATTAGATGCACTTGGAAATACAACAGCAGCAATTGGAAAAGGTTTTGCAATTGGTTCTGCATTATTAACTGCACTTGCAATGTTATCTGCATTTTGCCAAGAGGCTGGAATTGAAACATTAAATGTATTAGATCCGTTTATTATGGCGGGGATGTTTATTGGTGGTATTATTCCAATGTTAGTTTCTGCGTTTACAATGCGTTCTGTGAGTAACGCAGCACTTGAAATGGTATTTGAAGTACGTCGTCAATTTAAAGAAATTCCAGGTATTATGGAAGGGACTGGCAAACCGGATTATGCACGTTGTGTTGCAATTTCAACGCAAGCGTCATTGCGTGAAATGATCTTGCCTGGAATTTTGACAGTTTCAACTCCAGTTGTGATTAAATTTACGCTAGGCAATCACGCATTAGGTGGTATGCTCATTGGTGCAACATTAGTTGGTGTAATTTTTGCATTATTAATGGCAAATGCCGGTGGTGCATGGGATAATGCAAAAAAATATATTGAAGCAGGTAATTTAGGTGGTAAAGGTTCTGATGCGCATAAAGCTGCGGTGATAGGTGATACTGTCGGTGATCCATTCAAAGATACATCAGGTCCAGCGCTTAATATTTTGATTAAATTGATGTCGGTAATTTCGTTGCTCTTAGCACTTATCTAGATATTGTTTATCATAGTACTAAAATTGAGTGTTTGTAAGGTTATCTTGCAAACACTCTTTTATTTGATAAGGAATATGTATGAAAAAAATAGTTACAGAATTTTTTCAAGAAGTGGAATTTCAAGAAAATCAGTGTTATAATAATACAAAAGAATAAGGCGTGTAGTTTAAAATAATTACATAACTATAAGGATTACATTATGAATATACATAGTTATCCACGAGTAGTATTGTCAGTGATATTGTTATTAATTTCGCATCCATGTTTTGGAATGTTAAGTTTTAGTGAAGGTGGTGGTTTTGAAATAAGTTTTTTTAATTTAGCAAAAAATTTAGTTAAAGGTGGGATTAATTACACATATAAAGGAACAAAGGGTGTTTGTAGTAGCACTTTTAATGCAACAAAAAGTGTTGTTGGAGGGACTTCTAAATATTGTTATAATGTATCAAATGATATTTATTCCAAGGTTATGGATAGTGAGTTTGTTAAAAACGGTGTGAATAATTTCGAAAAAAGTAATCCTGATTTTGTAGAAAGACATAAAGATCGAAGTAAAGAAAAAAAAATAGATGATATTGTTATTGTAAGCGATGCAAAAAAGATTATTTCTACATTGTATCCAGGTTTATATATTATTGCTCTTAAATATTTATCTGGAGTACAAAGTGTTGCTTATGAAATTGGTAATTTAAATAAAAATCAGATAGTTAATGATGGTAAAAATATAAAAGAATTTGTGAAAGTATTTGTTCCGTCAATTTGTATCGCTGTATATAAGATTGCTAAACATAAAGTTCCAGAGTTAATCAATAAAATTGCAAATACATCTGATAAAATAGAAAATAAAGTTAAAAAAATAGGCAATGAGGTTGGCGAAAAATTTGTAGACGCAGTTGTTAAAAAAGCGATTGATTACTATATCAAGCCGAATGAACAGAATAATATTACTAAAAAAGAGCTTCAGGATGTTGGTAAAGAAAAAATGGGATTAATGTCTGAAAAAACAGTTGAAAAGATTCAAAAACTTAAAAAAAAATATACAGATATGGCCAAAGAAAAAATTAATAATGTTGTTAAGAAAACTTTTGGTGGAAAGAAAAGCAAGCAAGAAATATCAAAATCTATTACGAATAAGTTTGTAAAAAAATCTGAAAATAGTTTTGCTAAGTTTGCTTTGTTAATGTTGGCACTTGGTTTATTAATTCAATATGCGCAAAATGAACAAATGAGTGCTTCTGTATAAAATTCTGGTGCCGAAGAGTTTAGCGCAATAAAATTAAAATTACTATTAATGTCGTCCCGGACCCTGATCCGGGATCTTTTCTTTGTAAGAATAAATTGGTATTTTCAGATATTTTCTACATATACATTTTTAAAAAGACATTAGGAAGTATAACTTTTTTAAACAAAATATGAAAAGATCCCGGATCGGAGTCCGGGATGACATATAATTTTTTGTCAATTTAAATGACAAGCGCTATAGCTTTAAAAAGCTTTTGAACTGTGACAACCTAGATGTTAACTGATATATGATTTTTATATGTCCCAAATAAAATATTGCAATTATAAATTTTTTTATATACCATGATATTAGAAGGGGAAAATGTTCATGAAAAATATCCTTATTTTTTTATTGTTTACAAATGTGTTTATTATTTATGCAATGCAAGAGTTGCCTTACGAAATATTGGATGAGGTTGATGGATCAGAAAATTTTTTAGATATAAAGCTTGTGTACGCAGAACATATTTTTAGAAATATTGTTCAGTCAGTGGAGCTATTTGAAGTAAACGAAAAACATTTACAGAAATTGCTCGCATTAAATGAATTGCAGCGCAAAAACCGTGAGCTTTCTTGTTGGTTTGTATCTGAAACGTTGTATTGCAGTAAAAAGCTAAATAATAAATTTTTTAGATATGTAGATGAGCAATGTGATAAATTTGAAAAAATTTTGCAAAAAAATCTTTTTAAACATTCACATAACAGAGAAAAGAAATTGTTACAATTGAAAGAAAAGACGAATAAGACCTTAGAGCAGTTTTTATCTTTACTTGGTCAAGTAAAATCTTGGTCATATCTGAGCGATCAAAATTTTTGGTTTAATTTGAGATATATGATTTGCAATAACCAGGAGGGCTCAGGTGAAGTTTTGTAAATATACTTATTTTTGTCTGTTATTGTTTTGTGACATTGCAGCGACATTTAAACTTGGCGTTGAGAATATTTCTAAAAAGGATTTAAAGTTATTGCAAAATAAGCGTGTTGGGTTAATTACTAATCAGACAGGAGTGACTCAAAAAAATGTCTCAACGTTGGATGTGTTGCTGGAAAAAAATATTGATGTGCGATATTTGTTTGTTCCTGAGCATGGACTTGAAGGTTTAGTTGATGCAGGAAAAACAGTTAAGAATGTTGATCTTGTTAAAAATAATATCCCTGCAATTAGTTTATATCGTGAAGGACATGGAGTTTCTATTGCAAAAAAATATTTAGATAAAATTGATCTGTTTGTATTTGATATTCAAGATTCTGGAATGCGTCATTATACGTATATTTCAACGTTATATAAAGCGCTTGCGATTGCAGCAGAACATAATAAACAATTTGTGGTGCTTGATCGACCTAATCCTTTGGGTTGCATGATTGAAGGACCATTGGTCAAAGAAGAATTTGAATCATTCATTTCTATTGCGCCAATTCCGTTACGACATGGTATGACTATTGGAGAAATAGCACAGTTCTGTAATGAGGTGTTGTTTGAAAAAAAAGTAGACTTACACATTGTTGCAATGCACAAATACAACAAAAATAATCACACATTTGTATTACAACAAAAATTGTCTCCCAATATTCAGTCGCTACAGTCGATTTATGGATACTCTTTTTTGGGGTTATTAGGTGAAATTCAGCCATTTGATGTTGGAGTTGGTACAAGTCGTGCATTTAGTTCGTTTTTAATTTCAAAAGATATTTCTGTACCATTGAGTTTATGGCAAGAATTACACGCGCTGTTTCGATCTAATGGTATTAATGTTAAGTTTGTTTCTAATTATCAAGGAAAACAAAATAAACCGAGTTCAGGTTTCTTATTATCGTTTTTTAATGTAAATAAATTACATGCGTTTGATCTTTTTTTGGATATCGTAGATATGTTTGAGCAATCTGATATTACACTTTTGTATTCACCTGTGTTTGACAAATCCGTGGGTACAGATTGGGTGCGTATAGCATTGCAAGAAGGTGGAGTTGCGTTGTTGCGGCGTGTTGTACAAAATGAATTAAAGAAGTTTTATATGCAAGCGAAAAAAATATTTTTGTATTAAAGATAAAGGTGTTAGCTTATAAATGTTTTTTGATAAGTGAAAGCATATGATTTTCAAATGCATCAAAATTTTTTATTCCAATTTCAAGATGAGCTTGTTGTCCGTTTTTGATAAATACAAATGTTGGTACTCCAATAAGGCTTAATTCTTTTTTTATTTTGGGTATTTTATCAATATTTATGCGAGCACAGATTATGTTTTTGCACATTTCATGTTCAGATATGGCATCAAAAGTAGGCATTGCTTTTTTGCATGCAGGACACCAATTTGCATAACATTGCACAATAATGTTGGGGTTATTCTTTTTTAGTGTTGTGTATTCTTTGTATGATCTAATTTCTATGGTGTTTGAAAATATTTTTAGCGAAAAAAATGTAACGTATACTATGGGAAAGAAAAATAATTTTTTTATTTTCATTTTGCTCCTTTTCTTGTAATTGTATTGATAATGGTTGGGCAATGCAATAGTCTGATTTTATTTTTCTGTTAGATGTTTTTGGAAGAATTTTTTTTTGAGTTTAAGACTATCAATTTAATTTTTTTAAAAAATAATTAAGGTAAATCTCTATACAGGTCGTTTGATACTTACAATTTTTTTGTAAAGAATTTCTGTGGGAATTTTGTGCAAACTGCAATTTTTTTGTTCAATTCATTTATAAAAATTTAAGAATATATGTTGAGAAAAAAAGTTTAAAAAAGTATTTGATTTAGTTGTCTTTCACGTTTACATTAGTGAGTACAGTGGGGCAGTTAATTATTCACATTGTAACAAATAAAATAGAGAAGTAATTTTTTTTTGCGCGTTGCGAGAGTAAATTTGATCGAAGCGTGTAGGAGGAGTATTGCTTAAAATAAGTAGTTAGGTAATAGTATTTAGTTATTAACGAAAGGATTATATGGAACGCACGCGGCAAAATATATACAATAATACGGGATTACACATGAATACTACATATCAAAGTTTTTCTGTAAAAAAGGTGAATGATGCAACAGTGCCATTGGATATTGAGCAAATTCGTTTAACGGTTGCATGGGCATGCACAGGGCTACATTCTTTGGTTGATTCTGAATTAGTTGTAAATGAGTGTATAAAAAATATTTATGATGGAATTCCTTCATCTGAAATTTCACAAGCGCTTGTATTGGCAACATCTGCATTTATTGAAAAAGATCCTGTATATTCTAAGGTTGCAAGCCGTTTATTGTTAAAACAATTATTTAAAAGTGTAACAGGGACAACGATTTCTCGTGCTCAAAAAGATATTGTCTATCGACAAACATTTATTGAAGGAATTACTTCCGGTATTGAAAATCATATTTTTGATGAACGTATGGGTGAATTTGATCTTGATTATTTGGTCAGTCATTTATCACTTGAGCGTGACGATGTGTTTGAATATATGGGATTGCGCACATTGTTTGAGCGTTATTTTATGAAAAACGATGGTGTGTATTTTGAGCTTCCTCAATCTTTTTGGATGCGCGTTGCAATGGGCGTTTCATTTAATGAACCTGATAAAAATAATGCTGCGCTTGAGTGTTATAATTTAATTTCAACGTTGCGGTATGTTCCAAGTACGCCAACATTATTACATTCAGGTTTGACGCATCCTCAATTAAGTTCGTGTTATTTGACAACTGTTGAGGATGATTTGCATCATATTTTTAAGTGTTATGGCGATAATGCACAGCTTTCAAAATGGTCTGGCGGGGTTGCGACTGATTGGTCAAATATTCGTGCTTGTGGTGCAATGGTTAAATCAATTAAAACAGAAAGCCAAGGAGTTGTTCCGTATTTAAAAATTGCAAATGATGTGACTGCCGCAATTAATCGTAGCGGTAAACGTAGAAGTGCAACATGTGTATATTTAGAATCATGGCATTTAGAAATTGAAGATTTTCTTGATTTGCGTCGTAATACTGGTGATGAACGTCGTCGTACGCATGACATTAATACTGCAAATTGGATTCCAGATCTGTTTATGAAGCGTGTTGAGGCAGATGGTGATTGGACATTATTTTCACCAAACAATGTTCCTGATTTGCATCATTTGTACGGAAAAATATTTGAAGAACGGTATGAAGAATATGAGCGTCGTGCGCGTGAAGGTAAAATTGAATTATATAAAGTGATTCCTGCAAAGCAACTGTGGCGTAAAATGTTGAGTCGTTTATTTGAAACTGGTCATCCATGGTTATGCTTTAAAGATGTATGTAATATTCGTTCGCCACAAGATCATGTTGGTGTGGTGCATAGTTCTAATTTATGTACTGAAATTACACTTAATACTTCTGATGAGGAGACTGCAGTTTGTAATTTAGGTTCAATTAATTTAGCGCGCCATATTAAAAATGGTGAGTTTGATAAAGAAAGTCTTTATCAAACAATTGAGCGTGCAATTCGTATGCTTGATAATGTGATTGATATTAATTTTTATCCGACAAAAGAAGCAAAAACTTCAAATATACGTCATCGTCCAATTGGATTAGGTGTTATGGGTTTTCAAGATGCGCTTTATAAACTTGATGTAAGCATGTGTTCGCAAAAAGCATTGCAAGTTGCAGATGAATTGATGGAGTTTATTTCATACCACGCAATTTTAAGTTCGTCAAAGCTTGCAAAAGAACGAGGTATGTACAAAACTTATAAAGGCTCAAAATGGGATCGTAATATTTTTCCTAATGATACAGTTACATTAGTCGAACTTGAACGTGATATGAAAATTCCAATAAACAAAAAAGAGACATTGGATTGGTCTGTTGTTCGTGATCATGTGCAAGAGCATGGTATGCGAAATTCTAATACAATGGCAATTGCTCCAACTGCAACTATTTCAAATATTTCTGGCGTGTTTCCTTCAATTGAGCCAATTTATAAAAATATTTATGTCAAAGCTAATATATCAGGTGAGTTTACAGTTGTGAATAAATACTTGATTGAGGATTTGAAAAAAGTTGGTTTATGGGATCAGGCAATGCTTGATGAGTTGAAATATTTTGATGGGAGTGTGCAACATATTGAACGAATTGGTCAGCATATTAAAGATAAATATAAAGAAGCGTTTGAGTTAGATCAGGTTTGGTTACTTAAACTTACTGCTGCTCGTGGTCGTTGGATTGATCAAAGTGTTTCTCATAACGTGTTTATGAAGGGTGTTTCAGGTAAAAAGTTACATGAAATTTATACCACTGCATGGAAGCTTGGATTAAAAACAACATATTATTTACGTACATTAGGTGCAAGTCAAATTGAAAAATCAACACTTGATGCTAAAAAATTTGGTTTTACACAAAAACGTAAATATACTAAAACAACTGAAGTAAAGCCTGTTGCACAAAAAGTGATAACAGGTGATCGTACGTTAAGTGGGTCATGCAGTTTGGAAGATCCAACATGTGAGTCATGTCAATAATAATAAGGATTTATTATGAATGATAACGGAATTATTAATAACTCAACGGTTGATCCAAATAAAATTTTGCCAATGCGTTATATGTGGGCGCGTCAATATTATAAAGATGGTGTTGCAAATAATTGGACACCTGAAGAAGTTTCAATGCAAAAAGATGTAGAGCAGTGGAAATCTCCAAATGCATTAACAGAAACTGAGCGAAGATTGATTTTATGGAATTTAGGTTTTTTTTCAACTGCAGAATCGTTAACGGCGAATAATTTAGTTTTGACAGTATACAAGCATGTGACCAATCCAGAATGCCGTCAATATTTGTTGCGTCAGGCATTTGAAGAAGCAATTCATACTGATACATTTATTTATTGTTGTGATTCATTAGGATTGGATCCTGATCAAATGTACAATATGTATGAAACCGTTCCTACAATAAAAGAAAAGGATGAATTTGTTGTTAATTTAACAAAATCTATTTTGGATCCAAATTTTACAACAGATACGCCAGAGAATATTCAACAGTTTTTACATGACCTTGTTGGGTTTTATGTAATCATGGAAGGAATATTTTTCTATGCTGGGTTTGCAATGATGCTTGCTTTAAAGCGTCAAAATAAAATGGTTGGTATTGGTGAGCAATTTGAGTATATTATGCGAGATGAAAGTCTTCATTTGGCGTTTGGGTGCGATTTAATTAACACAATTAAAGCGGAAAATCCAGAAATTTGGACACAGAAGTTTCAGGATGAACTTGTTGAATTAATTAAGCAATCGGTTATTCTTGAAAAACAATATGCACACGATGCATGTCCTTATGGAATGCTTGGAATTAACGCAGAACAATTTGCGCAATATGTTGAATATATTGCGGATCGTCGTTTAGAGCGTATTGATTTGCCAAAGCAATATGGAACAGAAAATCCATTTCCGTGGATGTCACAAGCAACTGATCTTTCAAAAGAAAAGAATTTCTTTGAAACTCGAGTAACTGAGTATCAGACAGCAGGTTCACTTGATTGGGATTAAATTTTACTTTTAGTTTTTAATTTTGTATCATTGATCAAAATTGAAAGGGACACTTTGAGTGTCCCTTTTTTAGTGTACTGTATTTGTTGTATTATTTTTCACGTGTAGGAGTTTGTTCAATGAAGAAATTGTTTTGTTTTATGTTGTTATTTTGTTTCAGTTTTGTTTCTGCACAAGGATTCGAAAGTGAATCAGAAGAAAGTAACGATGATTATTTTGAAGAATATGGAATTTTTGAATTTGAAAAATAATTTTTATTAAAATATTGTTTTTTAATCTCCCTCTTTGTTATTATCAATTTGAAATTAACGCTTTAGATTGTTGGGGTCCCCATAGAAAATTGTAAATTTTTATGGAGTTAAACCAAAGGGGAGAAGAGAATGAAGAAGATAATAGTATGTTTTTTTCTATTGTGTGGTACAATTACCGTATTATCTATGATTGAGGAAACTTCAGACGAAGGTGATTATATAGAAACGTTTTATGATGAAATATCCAGAGATACTTCTGATGAAGATACATCACCTAAAAAATTAGAGATAATTAAAATTAAATTGAAACAGGCTGTAGATATGGCAGTTTTTGTTAATAATAAAGTGAAAAGTCTGTGTTCTTCTTATCCTGATAGACGTGATAAGCAGATTAGGCAGTTGTTTGATAAAAAGCTTGTTTTGTCCAAGAGAGGTTATTTAATCTACGATAAAAAAGAGAAGGTGCTTTCATATCCTACCGCGATTACTGACATTCAGTTGCAATTTGACATTGCGGATAAATTTAAACGCCCCGGAGATAATTTTTATGAAATTTATGAGAATCTATTGAAGGAGGGAAGGGGTGATAGCCCAAAAAGATATCAAGAAGTTGCCAAAATTGCATTAGTAAAATTAATGAATAGTAAATATACTAATATGAGAAAAAAACTTGTTAGAAAATCTCAATCTCCTAGACGTGTCTTTTTGGATGACTTTTTAAGTAAGTATGGCATTAATCGAGATACTTCTACTACGGAGTTTAGTATTAATATGGGGGGACAAAATGATGACATTCTTTCAGATAGTGAGCCACAAATAAATGTGAAAGAATTGGTCAAAGAGTTGAAAGAGCAACTATTTGATAGGAATCCTCGCAATTCTAATGATTCTAATAATGAAATGAAAAATCTTGCCAACTTGACGCATATGTTAGTCGAGAACCATAAAGAACAAAAAAGACAAGATCAGTACGGAGAATTGTTTAAAGAGCTTCGAATGTTGCGGACGTTGCCGCAAGAAACTATTCAAAATACACATGATACAACGCAAAAAGTAAATCAAAATACTAATAAAAATTGGAAGACTATGATTATTGGTTTTTTTTCTACTGTCATTATACCGAGTATTATTAATTATATTACGATTACTTCGACTATTTCTTCTAGTACTGTTAATAATGGCACAATTGTGTAAAGTTTTTATTTATGAAGCCAAATAAAATTATCACATATGTTGATACGATTGAAAAAAATATAGAGTGCATTATTGGTGCTGATATTGGAGGAACTAATAGTAATTTTGGGGTATTTAAGGTTACAAATAATATACCACAATTATTATTTTCAATTCACTACAAAAGTCAGTATATCACCAATTTTACCGATCTTTTTGTCGCTGCTGTTGATTTTATAAAACAAGAATATGCGATCACTATTTCGCATATGTGTATTGCAGCAGCAGGTGTTGTGTCTGAAAATCGTGATTGGGTAAAACCGACAAATTTACCAATTGAGATTCGCACAAAAGATATTATTGCACGTACAGGAATGAATTGTGCTTTTTTGGTTAATGACTTTGAAGTTATCGGGTATGGATTGCGCAGTATTTTGTCTAATAATTTGGTACATATTAACGAAGGTAAAATGCGAAATAAAGCTAATCGTGCAATTTTGGGTGCAGGAACTGGTCTTGGAAAGTGTATTATGATTTGGGATCGACATACAAATCGTCACATTCCAAGCGCATCAGAAGGTGGGCATGCGGATTTTTCTGCACAAAATAAGCAAGATTTAGATTTTATCGAATTTATTCAAGATCGTGAAAATATAACATGTAATATTTCATGGGAAGATGTACTTTCAGGAAAAGGCATTGAGCGTATGTATAAATTTTTTCAAAAACAATGTATTGGAAAATGTGATGATAATGGTCCGCATCCAGATGAAATATTTAATTTTCGACATGACAATGAGGCTGCGCAAAAAACATTTGAATATTACACACAATTATATGCACGTTGTGCAAAAAATTTAGCACTTGATGCACTTGCATTTGGCGGACTGTATATTGCAGGTGGAATTGCATCAAAAAACTTACCGATGTTTTCTTTGCCAATTTTTATGCAAGAATTTACTGCATGTGGAAAACAAGAACAATTGCTTAATGAAATTCCAATATATGTTATTGCTGATTATAACGTGAGTTTATACGGCGCGGCGTGGTATTTGTTACTTGAGCACAAATGCTAGAAAACGAGAAAAGTTTTTGCTTTTCTCGCCTGTGTTTAGTTTTGATTTGATGTGAGATAATATTATAATGTGATTTTTTAAATATTTTATTTTAAGAGTTCATTAAATTCGATGCAATCACTTATAAATTTAATTTTACCATTTTTATAGAGTATAAAACTTCCTTCCAACGTTAGATTCTTACTTGTTTTATTACCTGATTGAATAATAAATAATGAGTCTGTAATTTTCTTTATTTCTATATTTTTGTTTTGTAGGATTAGTAAGAATAATGGTATATATAATGAATTAGGATTGCCTTTAAAAGCATCTAAAGCAAGATAGTGATTATCCAAAAATTTTTCTATACTATATAAACGTCCTTTTTCACTTAAAAGTTTATTTTTGGTATTAAAAAATAAAGTATAAAAATCTTTATTTGAATATACATTTGCAATAGAGCAAAGTAATATAAGTCCTAAAATTTTGTTTTTCATAATAGCCTTTCGTTATGTTTAGTTTTGGTTTTTAATCTATAGTAACTGTGAGAATTATTAATCTTTTATTGTCACAAAATTTCTTCCAATAATTATAACTTAATTCTATTGTTATGTGTTCGTTTCCAGCCCCCCATTTTAATTTAATTTCATTATTAGTAAACTCATTAGAAATAGTAATGTAGTTTAGATCTTCATTTATCTTTAATGTATCAAGTATTGATTGAACTGAATATGTTATAGTTTTGTTTTCTTCATTAAAAAAATTTTTACCAATATTTGGATTTATGGAAAGAACAACCTTATCATTGATTAATTCATTTGTGTCACCGTCCACTAAATTTCTACAGATTATCCCATTTCCTCCGGTTGCTTGTAAGTTTTTAATTGTTAATAATAGCATTGTTAAAAAAATTAACTTTTTCATAAAAACACCTGTCTTAAAGTAAGATAAAAAGATATAAACATGTATAACTATAATGGATTTGTTTAAAAAATACAAAAAAAGTTTATTTTTTAGTATCTTTGGCAATCTTGCCGACGTGTAATGTAATAATACGATTAGTTTGTTCGGTCAAACTTTGATCGTATGTAACAATAATAAAGTTGATGTTTTTGGATTTGTTTAGTTTTATGCAAATGTTAGGTATGCTGTAACAATTGTATAGACTGATTATAAAGCATAAAGTTATAAAAAAAGGAAAAAAGGTAATGGATTTTTCTACGCATGCGCATGTACTTACTATTTGTTTAAAATTTTTGTTATCTGTAGTATCACAAGGTAATCTTTCTATGGATCATTTATTTTATATAAAAAAAAATTGTCAAAAATTGTTAGATATTGAACAAAAAGAACGTGATGATTTTAAAAACTATAATGAATACAATATTTTTGAAATTTCACATGAGCGAAAATATAAAATTAATAAAATTTTACAGGACCTAGCAAATTGCGGGAAGGATCATAAACTTTTTCATGCAATTAATACGATTAAAAAAAATGACGTTGAGGAGTATGTTGAATCTATTTGTGGTCAATTGGAGCAAATATATAGTATTTATCAAGAAGAGACTGAATTTGAGCCTGATGAATTGTATGGGCAAAGCCCAGATGATATTTTGGGCACATCATTTTTAAATATTAATTTATCGCAATTTATTACAAATAATGAGAAAGATTTATATAATCTTGAAGAAGAAAAAGTTATTGAAGGTGAAATTATTGATGGAAATAATACGCATTATTATTGGTCACAAGATTTTAAAAAAGTATTTGCTCCGATTTTGGTTGGGGATTATAATGTTGTCCTAAATCGTAAAGATAAGGAAATTATCACTTATGTACTTATTATTGATGAAGATAAAGATAGGAAAATGTATAAAGGAGGTGTTTCCGAACAATTTAGAAAATATGCATTACGGTATCTTGATGAACACTATGAGTGCAATGGAGTTACTGTTGTTAGAATTCGCTTAAATCCACAGGGATATACAAAAGAGTCAGTATATAAATATATTAGAAAACATTTTATATTTTGTGGTCAGCATATTCCATTACTGGTTGGTATTGGTTGTGGAGGACATATTGTTGGTGATATATTATATAAACAACCATTAGAAGTTATTATTGATGATGTAGTTATTATCAATTGCCCTAATTTACACAATGATATTCCATATGATTCAGAATTTATTTGTTGTAAATCACTTTATAATATTATTTCTCGATATGATATTGAAGGTGAAATTATTACTAATACAATGAATGGTCATTTTTTTGATGATAGAAAAGTGCGAACGCAGTATCTAAGTAGTGTTGATAAAGGTTCTCCTGTAAGAATTATTAATATTGATGTACTTCAAGTTATGCATGTGACTGATGAAGAAATTGTTCATGATGAGTTTGAATTGAAAACAATGCCGCATATTTTGTTGCGTAATGTTATGATACATAATTTTTGTAATTTTTTTGCATATCTTAAGAAAAAAAATGGTGGTTTTATGGATTTACGCGCTGGTGTAGAATTAGATTTAGAAAAAAAAATTCCGAATAACTTAGCAATTAAATCATTATTGATGGTAAATCGGTTAAGTGATAATGATCCACTTAATTTTAATTATGCACGTCAATTATATGAACATGATAATGACGAGGTTATTGCATGGTTATCGGCAATTCGTCAAGAATATTGTTCACAAAAAAGTATGCAGCGGTTGCCAGAAATTAATCATTATTCAGATTTTTTAGAGCAAGGAAAGCGGTTTATGAAAGAAAAATGGGATAATGTTTCTTCGCCATTTAATACGGTTGCAATAAAAATATGTCAAACATTGATTGGTGGAACTTTAGGTAATTTTAAAAAATTACCTAAAATAAAATGGTGGCCTGATCAATAACAAGCAAGTATATTTTGCAATGCGATTTTCATTGTTTCCTGTGATTGGTACGGATGTATTGCAACTCGTCTGAATGTCCAATCTTTAGAAGATTTATATAGTGCGGCCTGCGCAATTTTTTTGTCATAAAGGCATGGTAAAAGATCGGCGCATTTTTCTTGTATCGCATCGTATTTTTTGAATGCGCTGTTATTTTCAAAATCTGTGTGTCCACATGCACGCAGTGTTTTTTTTATTAGTGTTGTTTCTAATGAATGATTATCAATTAAATGTTGTATTTCATGTGCGATGCAATGAAATTGTTCTTGGTAACTTAGTTTCATAAAATTTGATTCATTAATATGCAATTGCGCTGGTGCAATCTGTTTTAATTGTGATCCATTAGATTTTATTCGTGCTGAATACGTTCTTGCAAGACAATTTAATCCATACATTGATGTAATATTTTTTTTCCAAATGATAGTGATGCAATAAGGATTAATTCCATATTGATGACAGATATTAAAGATCATTTTTTTGATATTTACAGGTAACTGTCTATCATGTGTGCCTTTTATGCCATTTTTATAACAATTATTACGAGCAAATTGTTTATGGCGTTTTATATCTTGTTTTAATTGATTCCATGTTTGTTGTGGAATTGCAAAATTTTTTTGTATGGTATCAAGTATTTTATCATATTCCCGATAGAGTGCTTGTTCGTATGTACGTAATTTGCTGTTTGCTGTATGTGGTACTGCATATGTATTTGTTATTACAAACATGCTGATGCATGCAATTATTTTTTTCATAGGTTATCATCCATATGTCATCCTCGACCCCGATGAGTCTTCGCGTAAAGCTACGCCCTCACACGTCGGGGATCCAGTAAAATTAGAGTTATTATTCACGATACAAAAATTGTTATTTCTATTATTTCATTAAGTGAGCATAGTTGAGAATAATCCGACGGATGCTCACTGGTTTTTTTATTTGCATTCGGATCATTATCACATGCATATTCTAATATGCGATGCAAACTTTGTGAAACTAGTTCATCATGTGTGCACGGCAACAAATCAGCACATTTTTCTTGAGCTTCAATATAATTTTGCCACGCGGTAGTTTTTTTAACTGTTTCTTCTTTGTATCCATATTGTTTTAATTTTAATAAAAGAACAGTATCTTCAGTTGTATGTTGTTCAACAAGGTGTGTAACTTCGTGTGAAATGATATGTCGTTGCATATCAATTGGTATATAGTTAAACTTTTTTGAAAAATAAATAGTTGCAAACCCTTCAGTTGATGCATATTCTTGGTCTTCATTTTGATGTATCATGATATCAGGACCGACTGATTCTGCTAGATTATCGTGCTTGCCTGTCAAAACTTTGATATTAATGCACTCAGGATTGATTCCATACCGTGTTAAATATTCTTTTGTTAGATTAATAACATCTTTTGATATGTTTTTTGTGTCATGAAATCCACGTAAATTTGTGGAATTATAACAATGAGTGAAACAATGTTCTTTTGCTTCTTGTGTTAATCTAGTAATAGTATTCCATTGTTCATCAGAAAGGCCTAATGCGAGCTTTATTTGGTAATATTTTGATGTATATTCTTGACGTAATCGTTCTTCTGCATAGTTATGCTTTAAAAAACTTTCAGATTTATAATATGCACCACCGGCAATTACCGGTATAAGCACGATCAGAAGGGCGCATTTGCGCAATAATTTCGTATTCATGATAATTTAAACTCCATTTTATATCTGTTTAATTTTATCGTAGAATACGTGTGTTGTCAAAAAAACTTTTCTATTTGAAACAATCGATTTTGATTGATTATAGCCGGCTAATAGAAGGTTATTTGGATTAATTTTTTAATAATTACTATTTTGATCACCAGTGAAATAATCGATGCAGATTAGTCCTAGATTTTTTGTATTAGATATATTAAGTTTTGTATTATATTTATCAAGTTTTTTCTTGTAACTATTGAGTTGTTTTTTCTTGTACCTTAAATCTTTACCGACAAATTTGGCACCGTTATCTTCAAGAAGCCGGGCTATTCTAAGATTATCGTTTTTGATAGCACAACATAATAGTGAGTAATCGTATTGATTTTGCGACATGTTGCTGATAATCGACGTTAATTCATTATCATTAAAATTAAGTTTCAAAACTTTGAAAAACAACTCTAGCTTCATAGTTCTTAAATTAGTGTACTTGTCGAAGATATCCATTTCTGGAAAAACTTTTTTTACTTCGTCTTTTGGAATAGTATTATAAAAAAAACCATTGTTATTTTCGTTTTTGTCTTCGTTTTTGTCACGTGCAAAGTAGCGAAGCAAATTTGGGACATCTTCTTCGATTAGACCAAAATTTTGATTAATAATGAGGCTTAAAACAGCGGTTGGATTATCTTTAATAGCTTTGGCTAGTTGTGTGGTTTTGCCTTTGTCACAAAGTCTTATTACCGCTATCTCTTTATTAAATACCGATGATTGTATTGTTAGTGTGAATAATAACTGAAGTACAAATAGTTTTTTCATTGTTTTTACCTTATTTTAGATTGTTTAATTTTAACTAACACTTTAATTGTAGCGTTTTTTGAGCTAATTGCAAGCGTTTGTTGAGATTTTTGATTGTGTAAAATTAAATAGACCAATGAATTTTTTCATTGGTCCTAATTGTTAGCGATATTATTTTTTGATTTGTCAAATATCAATAGGTGTTATTTTAGGGTTATTTTGTTTTTTTGTGTTTAGATAATAATAGAGTACTGTAAGTATTGCTATTGTAGATAAAGATCCAATACCCAATATTGTTTTTTTGTGTTTATCATAAAAATTACGATATTGGCTTTCGGTTATTTTCAGCTTATTGCTTTGTACTTTTTTACTTGATTGTTTTTTTCTTTTTTTACTTGTGTTGATATTTTGTTTGTTTTGTATATTCTGGTTGCTACTAAAACTTTTTACAAATTCACTTAAAAAATATTGATTTAATTCTTTTTTTTCTTTGATAGTTTTTATTATTGTTTTTGATTTTGTGTTTTGTTTTATGTATTTGTTTTCTAGTAAATAATTCAAAAGGTGTTGGATAAAAGCATATTGATGATGCGAATTTTCCATATCTGTTATTTGGTTTTTTGATGGAAAGACAAAGTTATAAAAAGTATTTATATCGTTATCATTATTGAAATATAAATTATTGAGGTTATCAATAATAGTATTTATATTATTATTATTAGAAGTTTTTTCTTGTTTGTTCAAAAATGTAACAAATATTTCTTGAAAGATATCCTCATTATTCAGATTTTCAATTTTTTCTTTAACATATTTTATAAGTATATCTTTATATAATACTTCGACATTATATAATACTTCGACATTATTGTTTGTTTTGATGTTTTCTAGAATTTTAAAAGTAGTATTCAAATTTTCTATATTAAAGTTATTTAGTTCTGTAAAAAGAGATTTATTAAATACATTATTTCTCAAGTTATCATAATTAAAATTGATATTATTATTCAGCATATCTTTCAAATAATCTATATTTGTTATTTTATTATCTTTTATCAAATTAAAACAAAAATGCTTTAGATATTTACAACTAAATGCTTCTGTTTTGTTTTCAAATTCACCAAATAAGAGTGCAACAAAAGGATTTAAATGTTTCAAACAACCCTTATAAAAAACATTACCTGAAGAATTGTAAATAACTATTTCATTATTTTTATTTACAATTGCACCTAGCCAATGACCTCCAGTGTTGAATATAAGTCCGCATTGATTATTTTTTTTAAAGTTCTCAACAATGGTATCAATTAAATCATCACTAATAAGACCATCTTGTCCAAACAAAAAACTTGTTTCTGATCTTATGATAATGTTATTTTTTAGATTTAGTAAATTATCATTTTCAAAAACATTTAACTTTAATTTTTTTGAACAGATGTCATTGAATAAATTTTGCACAGTATCTTCTTTTAAATTGGTGCCATCTTTATGAACATTTTTACAGTGTTTTATGCACTCATTTAATGCTTTGTTAAATTTCTCTTTATCCAAATCGTTTTTGTTGCACATGTGAAAAAGTACATTTAAAAGAGCATAATAACCACATGTCATCCTGGATTGGGAAAATGATTTTCCTTGATAGATTTTAATTGGATCAGGAAGATTATACTGATATTTTAATTCGTTATAATATGGGACTTCAAGGATATCAAAATAATTATACATTGTCGTGTATTCATTATTTTGATTTTTAGCCTTCTTCTTTTTTTTATTATATGTTCCGTATAGTCTAAATTTTTCGTTCCCGCTTCTTACAAATACAATGTTTTCAAGATTTTTGTTAATGTTTAATTTTTTAACACTGTTTATCAGTTTATTTTTATCGTCGGACTGGCCGCTTGTTATGTCTATATAATAAAAAGTTTCTCCATTTTTATTGAGCAAGGGCAGACTTTTTGTGCTATTTTTATTATTTGTTGATATAACAATTTGATTTTCTAAGGTATAATCACAATCATTATTGTTGTTTTTTATTATTTTAATTTCATTATTACTCCCCACCATATAATTACAAACAGAAATCATCAACAATAAAAGCACCTTTTTGTTCATGTGTATCCTTTGTGTAAATATTAATTATTATCTTTAATTTTCATGAGATTGTTTAAAATAGCTTATTTGATTAATTTTTTATTAGTTAGATAATTAATCAAAGAAAGCTCTAAATTGTTTATTAATTCAATTGTTTCTTCGTTTTCTTTAAAATCAGCACCATGCATTAAAAGAAACTTAAATATCCGCTTATGTTCTTCTTTGTTCCAATTTTCATAAGATTCATATGCAAGATATAAAAGTGATTTTTTGTCTTTTGGTGAATTTATGTTGCTTATGATTTCTTCTAACTCTTTATTGGTAAAGTCTTCTTGTAAAATTTTGAAAAATAATTTAAGTCGTGTAAATGAAACTTTTTTAATTCCATTGATATTTACTGTTTTATACCTTGAGATATTCTTCTTTAAAAATGCACTTTTTATTTCTTTTGTTGTAAAATAACATTCATATTCAAGTCGGTCACTGTAAGTTTTTATTTCGTAATTTAATTTTATAAAAAAGGTAAATAAACATTCAATATCTGTTTCGTTTAGCACATAGTTCTTGTTATTATTTTTGATATTTAAAATATTGTTACAGTTGTTTAACATAGCTCTGCAAAGGTGGCGTTCTTTTAAATCATATTTATTTGTTATTTCTTTTTTTACTTGGGAGATTGATGTTTCGTCTAGCTTATAATTATCACTTTTTTCATATCCAAGAAAAGTATTTTTTGGCACATATTTGTTTATCTTAACATCAGATGATTGTGCTGTTAGCGTGAATAATAATTGGATTACTAATAATTTTTTCATAATTTTTCAGTATCTGTAAAAATAAATATAAACTACTGCTTAACGCTAATTATACAAAAAAGCTGTAAAAAAGCTACTTTTATAAAATTTACAAACAATGTACAATTCTGTTGTGTTACATTTGTATAGTTGTCTAGGTTAGATTTGAAAGGAACAAGACCTATGATTACGACAAAATATTTAACAGATGAGACATTCTCAACGCAATTATTTATTGAGTATCAAAAAAAATTAGAACCAGAAATTGATCGTATTATTGCTGCGCAAAAAAAAGAATATGAAACAGAATATGCATCGGTATACGCGCCGTTTGATGAAGATGCAATTGCACATATAATTGATGTTGTGCAAGAAAAAAAAGATTTAAATCCTTTAATGTTGATTATTATTGGTATTGGAGGATCGCATTTGGGTACAGCGGCTGTGCATGAAGCGCTTAATGGAGCGTTTTATAATGAATTAGGTCCTGAATGTAAATTGTACTTTATCGATTCGGTCGACACTGATCGGGTGCACATAATTGTGCAATTAATGGAACAAGAGTTGCAATCAGGGAATAATGTTCTTTTGAATGTAATAAGTAAATCAGGAACAACAACAGAAACGATTGCAAATTTTTTTGTGCTCTATCAAATTTTGAAAAAATATAAACAAGATGCAGCATCGAATTATATTATAGTAACAAGTGATGAGAATTCTCCGTTGCATGAGTTTGCAAAAAAAAATAATTGCACGTTTTTGCCAGTCCCAAAAAATGTTGGTGGGCGATTTTCAGTTTTTACATCAGTTGGGTTGTTTCCATTGGAATTTGTAGGAATTGATATCAAAGAGTTAGTCAGGGGTGCGCGTGATGCATTTTTGCAATGTACAGATAAAGATATAGAAAAAAATAGCGCAGCGCTTTCTGCGTCGTTATTACATTATCATTATCAACACGGAGTATATATTCATAACATGTTTATTTTTTGGCAAGATGGCCAAAAACTTGGATATTGGTATCGACAACTTTTGGCCGAAAGTATTGCAAAAGAATATGACAAAGATGGCAAGCAGGTGTTTATGGGAATTACACCAACAGTTTCGGTTGGAAGCACTGATTTGCATTCGGTTGCGCAATTGTATTTGGGTGGACCGAAAAATATGTTTACAACGTTTATTACCATTGGTGAAGAACAAAAAGTAATTGTAGTTCCGAAAGACAGCGAAAAGATAAATAAAGAAGTTGCGGGAAAAACATTATATGAAATTTTATCTGCTATTGTGACTGGAACAATGATTGCGTATAAAAAACAAGAACTACCATATATTGAATGTGTTTTACGGCAAAAAAATGCCTACTTTATTGGAATGTTTTTACAGTGTAAGATGATAGAGATACTTTATTTGGGGTATCTTTGTAATGTAAATCCATTTAATCAACCACATGTTGAATTATATAAAACTCAAACAAAACGATTGTTAACCGATGAATAACGCTACATTTATTATTTTTGGAGCAACAGGAGACCTTGCAAGGCGCAAATTATTTACTGCAATTCATAAATTGATAGAAGATAATAAACTTGATAATTTTGCAATCATTGGATGTGCACTTGAGGATACATCTGTTGAGAATATTTTATCTTCTTCAAAAAGTTTTATTTCTCATTTTGATCAAAACATTTGGGATAAGATGCATGAGCGAATGTCATATTATCAGTCTGATGTTACTGATGGTAATTCTTACAAAGGGCTTGCACAATTAGTGACTGATATAGAACAAAAATATAACTTAAAAAACCGTTTGATTTATTGTGCAACGGCAGCAGATTTTTTTTCTAATATTACGCATCATTTAGCTGACAATAATATTCTTGTGCATGCGGATAAACTTGAGGATAGATGGCATCGTATTGTGTATGAAAAACCGTTTGGTAAAAACAAGCAGCATGCGCATGAGATTAATATTTGCATACAAAAGAATTTATCTGAATCGCAGGTGTTTAGAATTGATCATTATTTGACTAAAGAAGTTGTCACTAATATTGCATTGGTACGATTTACAAATATTGTACTGGAGCCATTGTGGCGAAATAATTATATTGATCAAGTACATATTATTTTGTCTGAAGATTTTGGCATTGCGGGTCGTGGATGGTATTATGATCAATATGGTGCAATTCGTGATGTTGTACAAAATCATGCATTAGAATTGTTAGCACTTGTTGCAATGGAACAACCGGAACATTTGAGTGGTGAGCATATTCGAAATGAACGTGCGCGTGTTTTGAAAAAAGTAGAATTTATTGATGGTATTCGTGGGCAATATGATTCATATCAACAAGAGGGTGGTGTAAAAAAAGATTCTGACACAGAAACATTTGCATGTCTGAAGTTTGCAATTGACAATGATCGTTGGCGCGGAGTACCGTTTATTGTCAAAGCGGGAAAAAATCTTTCAAAAAAAGAGACGGTTATTCACATTAAATTTAAACAGATAAGATGTTTATTGACTGAAGGATGCCCGACTGAGTCAAATTGGTTAACAATACAAATTGATCCTGAAGCGATTTTATTATTAACGTTAAATGCAAAAAAACCTGGACAATCAATTGAAATGGTTCCAGTGGGTATGGAATTTTGCCATAGTTGTCTGTTTGGTCCACGCACACCTGAGGCGTATGAAGTTTTATTTGAAGAAATTTTACGTGGTGAACAATCAATTTCCGTTCGATCTGATGAAATTGAATATGCATGGGATGTAATAGAACAGATTGATTTGGCACAGTTGCCACTGTATGCATATCAAGAAAAAAGTAATGGACCAAATGAGATGCAAGAATTTGAAAAACTTCATAACATACGGTGGAAACAATGAATATAGGAGTTATTGGATTGGGTAAAATGGGGCATGCAGTTGCGTATCGACTTGCCAATGCAGAACATGAAGTACTTGGGTTTGATCTTGATGAGGATATTAGGAGTCGCGCAGCGCAAGAAGGAATTTCTGTGACTGCATCTTTGGATACATTAGCGCAACAAGTTGACGTTTTTTGGTTGTTAGTTCCTGCAGGAAAACCAGTTGATTCTGTTATTGCAGAAATTACGCCACATTTGCAAAAAGGTCATATTATTGTTGACGGGGGAAATAGTAATTATATCGATTCAATGCGTAGGGCACAAGATTTGAAAAAACTAGGTGTTGATTTTTTAGATTGTGGAACATCTGGGGGTGTTCATGGAAAAAAAGATGGATTTTGTTTAATGATTGGCGGTTCAGAGTATGCATATGAAAAAATGAAAAAGGCATTTGAAGACGTTGCAATGAAAAATGGAACTGCGCATGTTGGACCATCAGGTGCAGGTCATTATGTAAAAATGGTGCATAATGGTATTGAATATGGATTGATGCAAGCGTACGCAGAAGGATTTCACATTATCAAAGAGGGTGCATTCAAAGATGCGCAGCTTGATTTGGAAAAAATTTCAGAGTTGTGGAATCATGGTGCGGTTATTCGTTCGTGGTTACTTGAGTTAACACATAATATTTTTGTGCAAGATCAAAATTTAGAAAACGTTTCAGGGGAAGTGTCTGAAAGTGGCATGGGCAAATGGACAATTCAAGAAGCAGATGATAAAAATATTTCTGCACGAGTCATTGAAGAATCACTCAAAGTTCGCGCATGGTCACGCGATACGGGTGGTAATTACGCAACAAAATTAGTAGCATTGATGCGAAATCAATTTGGTGGGCACGCATTTAAAACAAAAGAGAAAAAGAATGAAGATATTTGATATTAGTTGGCCGATTAGTTCGGCAATGACTGCATACAAAAATAAAAATGTATTTAGTATTAAAAATATAAAAGAATTTAATCGTGATGCCGCACGAGAAACAATCATTACTCTTGGTTCGCATACCGGAACGCATGTTGATGCGCCATCGCATTTTTTAAAAGATGGAAAAACAATTGATCAAATTGCACCAGAAAGAACTATTGGTGAATGTGTCGTTATTGATTGTGTTGGCATTTCGGGTGAAGCAATTGAATATGATGATTTGCATGAACGTATGGAAAATGTGTCTGAAGGTGATATTCTACTTTTAAAAACCAATAATAGTAACAAATCTGCAACTGACAAATTTGATCTGCATTTTGTTTATCTTTCAGAAAGTGGTGCGCGTTATTTGGCAGAAAAAAAAGTCAAAGCAGTTGGTATTGATTATCTTGGTATTGAACGTGGACAACCGGATCATTCTACGCATACAATATTGATGCATGCAGATATTGTCATTATTGAAGGGCTGCGACTTTCTCTAATTGATCCAGGACGATATTTATTTGTCTGTCTACCGCTTAATATGATTGGAACTGAAGCGGCGCCAGCAAGTGCTGTTTTGATTCGAGAATAAAACGTCGTGTGAAAAATAAGCCCGAGTTATCGGGCTTGTAAAATATTTAGTCCAAAGAATCTTCAGATGAATTTGATGATGAATAGTTATTATTTTTCTTTTGATTAATCCTATCCATAAGTATTTGATTTTTTATATGATTTTTTTCTATTAAATTATCAATGTTCAAGTTAGTGTTAGAATTTTGTTTCACTTTTTTGTCTATGCTTTTTTGTTTTAGTTCTATTAAGACTATATTGTTTCTTTTTGATACATCTAAAAATTTTGTTTTAGTGTCCATTAGTTTGCCTTGATTCATAAGTTTATATTTATCTGTAGTAAGACCTGTATAGACTGAAATTTGTTGTTGTACATATTTTGTTTCACAATAATTATTTTTTATGACTACATCAATGACAATCGTACGTCCGCCTTTATTTCTTGTTATAAAAAATTGTGTTGACCATATATATCCAATGTTTACGAGCAACAGTGCTGATAACAATAGTTTTTTCATAATAATCCTTTTGGTTTAAAAATAAAATTTATCTACATTAATTATAATTAAAAACTATAAAAGTGCAAGGTTTTGATTGTTTACAAATCAAATTATAATTATAATTTAAAAAAACACTTGAAGTTTTGCGTCCAATTTTTCTGTAATTAAACAAAAAGGTTGATTGGCGTGTTGATAATAAAAATAAAGGGTAATAATGAAAAAAATATTTATTTGTTTGTTTGCCATTGAATGTTGTCGGAACTGAAGCGGCGCCAGCTCGAACAGTTTTGATTCGAGAATAAGAATAAGATGTCGTCCCGGACTTGATCCGGGATCTAAAAATAAGCCTGAGTATGTCGGGATTATAAAATATTTAGTCTAAAGATTTTTATGATGAACTTGATGATGAATAGTTTTTATTTTTATTATATTGAGAATCTTCAGATGATTCTGAGCTTGAACTCACTGGGTTTAAGAATTTATCATTAAAAATGATACGCATAATTGTTGTTCCTACAAAAGTTTCTTCTTCAAAGTTCAAGAATTTGCCAGCAACAATAATTTCGAATTCTCTCCGATCCATATTTACTAGTTTTTCTACTTTTTTTAAAAAAAGATTTGTAAAAAATAGGAATGTATTGTTGTCTTTTATTTTGGAAGTTATCGTATATTTTTTCGGATTTTTATGTGTGCCAACAAAAACAGTATTTTCGCTTCCCTGTACACTTTCAACTCCCATCAACAATATTGCTGACAACAATAGTTTTTTCATAATGATCCTTTTGGTTAAAAAATTAAGATTACATATCTTATGATAGTTAAAAATCATAAAAATGCAAGGTTTTGTTCGTATAAGTATAGAAATATTGGCTGTAACATCAAAAAACACTTGAAGTTTTGCGGGAAAATGTTTGAATATGATTGTAACTGAAGCTGCACCAGCTCTAGCAGTTTTAATTCGAGAATAAATATGTTGTGTAAAAAATAAGCCCGAAAAATCGGGCTTGTAAAATATTTAGTCTAAAGAATCTTCAGATGAATTTGAACTTGATGATGGATAATTATTATTATTTTTCTTTTGATTAATATTATCTATAAGTATTCTATTTTTTATATAATTTTCTTCTATTTCTATGTCTATGTCTGTGTTATCAAGATTGTATTCTTCAGAAGAATCACTGTTTGAATCCTCATAAATAAAATTAAATGGATCTGAGTTGGTATAATCTACCGCAATATTTTTTTCAAATATTTGAGGTTCAAAATCGACTCTTTGATAGGGTAAATATTTTTCACTTTCTATTTCTACTTTTTTACCAGAACGATTAGGCCACAAAAGAAAGTATTGAAGTGGGTGCAGACTAAATTTTTTATAAATTTCCTTTATTATGCTTGTTACAAAAAATTGTCCATTTTCTATTTTAGGATAGATTAAAAAAGCTTTTCCTGTAAATGTTTTTATAATAAAGGAAGTTCGTTTTTCACTTCCCCATAAACTCCTAGCTCCCATCAACAATATTGCTGACAACAATAGTTTTTTCATAATGATCCTTTTGGTTTAAAAATAAAATTTATCTACATTAATTATAATTAAAAACTATAAAAGTGCAAGGTTTTGATTGTTTGAAAAGTAAATAATTATTGCAATGTCAAAAAACACTTGAAGTTTTGCGTCTAAATTTCTTATAATGAAAGAAAAGAGTGATTGATGCGCTGGTTGCGCAAAGTAAAGGGTAATAAAATGAAGAAATTAGTATTTTTAGCCATATTGATGAGTTTTAGTGCGCAAGTGGCGCATGGCATAGATCGTGCGACATTTGCAAAACAACAAGTAAATAGTTTGCAGACAATATTATCGAATGATTTAAGTCAGGAATTTTTTGGTGAAAAAATACCCGAAAAGAATATTTTTATTGGATATGTAAAATCAGTTGGTTTTGCAACAGAAGCGTTATCGTATTTGGCGGATAATTGCCAAGATTTAAGTATTGTTGAAATTACTTTGGGGCAGTTACGGGGGGAATTGCATAAGTTGTCTCAAATAGTGTCAAATGGCAACATAAAAATTGCTCAGAAGTTCGTTGGAAATTTTATTGATTTATTAAAAGAAGGAGTTTCTGATAATGTTTGTGACAATAATGGATTAAATAATACAAATGCAATTACTACAGCAAATGTTGGTGAAATATTATTTAAAACACAGAAGGCGATACTAGTAAGTTTCAAAAGAAAGTTTGAATTTTCAGAAAAAATTTCATTTGGTACTGCGGTTAATTATACAGAAGTTATGAAAAAAGTTAGTAAAATATTGGTGAAACTTGCAGATAATTGTAGTTTGACAAAAGCGATAACTGATGATTTGAAAGAGTTGCTTAGGTCTATGAAAATAATTTTGAATAATGAAGATAATATCAAAGTTAGAATGGGCATTAAATCTGCAGGGGCTCGAGTATTTAAGTTAATTGAGCGTATTGAAAAAGATGGTATTACGGTTGCTGATTGTGAAGAGTTTGAGTACTATGTGCCGGGGATTAGGGAAATTACAGGGGAAAAAGATCCATTACTTCGAACAGGAGAAAAAAAAGAAGATATTTCAGAATGGAAAAAATGGAAACGGTGGGGTTGGTGGAATCTTGGATACGAGTATGAGTAAAAATATGAAAAGATCCCGGATCGGAGTCCGGGATGACATAATGATTTTTTGTTTTTTTGTGGTTTTAAAATAGGTATATTTTACTGGATGATGCGTTCATTCCACGCACTGCTTTCCGCTTTAGCGGGGATGATTTATTTTTTCTTTTGTAAAAACAAGTCACTTTTTCAACATATCAACAATATGCTCACCAAATTTCTTTGCAAAATCCGGTCCTTGCGCAGTGATAATATTTTCATCAACAACAACGCCTTGATTAGAAATATATCGTACACCGTGTTCTTTGTAAATTGCATCAAGTTGATTATCACCATTCCATCCCGTTGCTTCTTTATCTTGTAAAACTTTTGCATTTGCAAGTACACGAGTAGCAAGACAAATTGCGCCTAATGGAATATTCTTTTCCATTGCAGATTGTGCAAGTTTATAACTTTTTTTATTGTCCAAATTTTCCATAGTTCCGGGTCCTCCAATGAAAAAAACACCTGCATAATCAGTTACAGTAACATCTTCAATAACAATGTTAATTTCTGTAGTTGAGCCATCTTTTGCAACAGCTGCACCTGGTGCATTGCTTGCGGTAACGACGTCAAAACCGGCGTCAGATAAAATTTTGCGGGGTTGCCCATATTCAATTTGTTGATAGCCGTTAAATGCTACTACTAGTAAAATTTTTTTGTTTGCCACGATTTTTTCTCCTTTTTTTTTGCATCACATGATTTGATGCTCTTTGCCATTAATAGTTATATCCGTATACAGATATGGCGACTTTCTTCCTTTTTTATTCAGGTTTATATGTATTGATAGATCTACCATAATTGTTGCAGAATTTTCAACACACACAAGAGTGGCGCCATTTTCTTTTAGTATATCGCGCAATGTGCAAAAATGTGGGTTTTGTTCTGTTGTTAATTTTGGGTGCATGGGAAGATAGATATGTTTAATGGTACATGTGTTAATGGCAAGCGTAAGTGTTTGAAGTAATCGATTACTAACAGTTCTTGCAATAAAGTGATCAATTTTTAATTTGCCGGTATGTTTGAGCAATTCTGATGCGAGTGTAAATTGTAACCACCCATCGGGAGATGTTTTAGTAGCAAGTGCACTTGGATCATAAATAATAGTCGTTTTAGGATGTGTAATAATATGTAGATTTTTTTTACCACATTCAATTTCTGTACTATATGGTTTGCGAAAGTATGGATATATTTTTAAACAGACGGTAATGAAAAAGAAAAAAAGCGAAAGAGTTGTAAGTTGCTTGCGCGTTGTTTGTAATTTTGGATGAGTAATTATATATATTGTAATGATAGAAATAGTTATGAGTAATATAATTGGTGGTCGTACAAAACCAATTAACCATGTTTGCGATGAAAATGAGAGAAAAAATTTCCATATGTTTGTCACATATTCAAGGGGAATACACAATAATGTATTCGGAATTGAAAGTAGTTGTGTAAAAAATAATAATGAAGCGATAAGTAAAAAAATAGTTAAAAATGGACCAAAAAAAAGTGTTCCTATGCATGAGGCGATAGATAATGGTAGTCCCCAATAGATAAAAATAGGAAGTGCAATTAAAAGTAATGATAGTTGTAATGTGATTGCACGTAAAAACGTTTGTAATAAAGTATTCATGTACTTTATTATAGCAAAATTTTTATCACGTGAAAATTAGATATTTTGTATAGCCTTTTGTATTTCTGTTGTTATTTGGTAGTATTTGTTTACCAAACACGAAGTGGTGGGGCCCACAAAAAAATTAAAATTTTTGTGGGGATAAATGTAGTAAGTTTATTATATAAGGAGAGAGTATGTCCAAAAGAATTTTTTCTCATAAAAAAGTCAAAGAATATTGGCGCAGAGTATATCATTCAACAAAAACACGCATTTCTCGAGGTGCTTCTAATATTTTTAAAATAATTTCATGGCCAAAAGGTGATAAATGGCGTCGACCAAAAAAGTAATACGAAGTGTTATCCTCGACTTAATCGAGGATCCAGGATACTACAAAAGTGGAATCACGCCATAGTTCCAAAGGAACTACGTCGGATAGGGAATAGTAATGATGAAAAAATTGTTAATCATAAGTTGCATTATTGGTTTGAGTAGTGCATATATAATCAGTTCTGAAAAAATATTTGTAGTTAGGTCTGAAAGAAGAATTATAGAGACTACTCTTGATTTGGCTGAAGAAAAAAGAAGTAAAAAATTTAAAATTAAAAAAGATGGACCATTTATGAAAAAAATTGAATCGTTTTTTTCTAATAATGGTGAGGCAAATTCTGTTAACGGTGCAAAGTTGGCACAAAGATTACTTGATTTGGAACAAAAAGATTTTTTAAAAATTAATAAAAAATTTGTGTATATGTTGCATTCTAAAATAAATCGTTGGCTAAAGGATGATGAGAGTAGCGATGAATATGAAGAAAGCAAAGAAGATAAAAGAAAAAGAAAACTTGATGTGATTGATGAAGAAGAAGAGTTTTGCGAGTGAGTAATAAAATTCAATTTCTCAAACACAAAGCGTACAAATTACGGTATTGGTCAATAGTTGCACCTGCACATGCAGGTTCAGGGCATACAACAACATGTTTGTCCGCAGCAGATATTGTTGCGGTTTTGTTTTTTGATGTGATGCACTATGATCCTAGTGATTTTGAAAATTCTAATAATGATCGATTTATTCTTTCAAAAGGGCATGCATCTCCACTTTTGTATGGTGCATGGCGTGAAGTGGGTATTCTTTCTGATGAAGATATGTTGACATATCGTGATGTTAATTCTGTTTTGGAAGGGCATCCAACATTGCGTTTTTCGCACACAGAGCATGCAACTGGTTCTCTTGGTATGGGACTTTCTTTTGGTGCGGGACAAGCATTGCATGCAAAACGAACAGATAAAAATTTTTATACTTATGTGTTATTGGGTGATTCTGAAACTACCGAAGGTTCTGTTTGGGAAGCAGTGCAACTTGCTGTACATTATAAACTTAATAATTTGATTGCAATTATTGATGTAAACAGATTAGGACAAAGTACTGAAACAATGTTTGGTCATAATATTGATCGTTATAAAAATATATTTACATCGTTTGGGTGGCAGGCATTTGAAGTTGATGGGCATGATATTAAACAATTAATTGATGTTTTTGCGCAAGTGAAAAAAATAAAAGATAAACCGGTTGTTATTATTGCAAAGACTATTAAAGGGTATGGAATACAACAATTTGCAGACAAGCAGGGGTTTCATGGCAAAGCGGTAAAAAAAGAACAATTAGAAAGTGTGCTTGAAGAATTACAAACAACATTTGTATCAGATATAAAAGAAGTTCTTTATGATGAGCCTAGTCATGTAGGGCTTGGTAAGGTATCTCAGAATAATGATAAAAATCATAGTGTAATTGCAATTGCTCCATGTAAATATGAAAAAGGTAAAATGATTTCAACGCGTAAAGCGTATGGGTATGCGCTAGAATCATTAGGTGATATGTCACAAAATATTGTTGCACTGGATGCAGAGGTGAAAAACTCTACATTTGCAGAAATTTTTGAACAAAAACACCCCAGTCGTTTTTATCAATGTTTTATTGCAGAGCAAAATATGGTAGGCATGGCAATTGGTATGCAACGTCGTGGTGATATTCCATTTGTTTCAACTTTTGCTGCGTTTTTTTCTCGTGCGCATGATCAGATTAGAATGGCTGCAATTGGAAGTGCTGCAATTCGATTAGTTGGTTCGCATGTTGGTGTTTCAATTGGACAAGATGGTCCATCGCAAATGGGTCTTGAAGATATTGCGTTAATGCGTAGTATTCCAAATTCAATTGTATTATATCCATCAGATGCGGTTAGTACGCATAAATTATTGCAACAAATGGCAAACTATCATGATAGAATTAGTTATATGCGCACAACGCGCATGAAAACACCAGTATTGTATGGTAATACTCACGTATTTGAAATTGGCGGATGTAGTGTATTATGTCAAAGTGAACATGATGTTGCGGTTGTTATTGGCGCAGGTGTGACATTACATGAAGCGCTTAAAGCGCATGATTTATTGCAAAAAAAAGATAGTATATCAATTGCAGTCATTGATTTGTATTCAATCAAGCCGCTTGATTTACATACAATATTGTCAGTTGCAAAAAAATCACAAAATAAAATTGTTGTTGTAGAAGATCATTACACTCAAGGTGGCATAGGTGAAGCTATTATGAGTGCGTGTTGTAATCATGCAGTTGATGTTATTCATTTGTCAGTTGAACAACTTCCTAGATCGGGAAAGCCTGAAGAATTATTGTCACTTATGGGTATTGATGCAAATTCAATTGTTAAAGCTGTCAAAAAATAAATTTTAAAAGTAACGTGTTTTTTTTACATGAACACGTAATACTTTTTCGCGTGATTGCATAGCAATATTAGTTGTATCATGTTTCCAGTTGGTAAGTTCGTCAATCACATGTGGAAGTATTCGTAAAAATTTGTGTGATACAAAGCTTTTGTGTCCAATTGCATGTTTATTAATTTTTACTCTTGTCTGTATAAGTTTTTCGTGTGGTGGAAATTTACGTGATGACATGCGTGGAATATAATATTTTTCACGCTTCATGACTTTATCTTTATCAATATACGTATAGGAAACTATTTGTGGTGCAATGATTTGTATCAGATCTAAACTTGAATATAGTGCATATATGTTTGTAAATAATGGTGAATTAATGTAATACATGGTTTCAGTTTGCACCGGACACGCAAGTAATATTAGTGAATGAATAATGTAAGATGGATCGCTTTCAAGTGCATATGCACCTAAATTAAGTGCTAAATTGCTACCGTGTGAGTGCGCAATGACATTAATTTCCGGATTACAGTTATATTGTTTTTTGTATTGTTTTATTAAATGTTCAATTTCGTGGTGTAATTTTTGTGCAACAATTCGTCTTTCTTTTGAACTTAATTTTCCTGACCAGCCAAATACGTAGCAGTGATCAAATGGATAACACTCAGGACTGCTGTCCGAAAATGTTTTGATGCGTTTGTACATATCAAGTGTCGGATTAATGGTATGCGCTGCAACAAGTCCGGGAGTGTTATTAAATATTGTATGAAACTGAGGATGACGAATAAGCTTTGTGCCATGAATAAAGATAGTAATCGGCGGTGTTTTTGTGAATCGTTGTGGTATTGTTTGTGATGGAAATTGAAGCGACAGATTGCGTTTGTCGATTTTTGAGTCATATCGACAGCCAGAAAGTATTATTAATAGCCCTAGGCTTAAATACCTCACACCCAAATCCTTTTTTGCTTTTCATTACTTTGCTAGTATGAATAACTTTTTTGGTTTGGGGCAAGAATTGTAATAAAAGCGACCGATCTTTAGTAAAATCGGTCGTTAATAAAGTTGTGGTTAAAAGCTGCTATTAGCTTCGAAAGAAGTCTAATTATTCTTCTTCAAGCGTAAATTTTTTAAATAAGTTGTGAGTAATTCGTTTGGGTTATTATGAAGATTTTGTATCCACATAATAATTTCGTATGAATCTAGGTTTTTAGATTTTTTTACAATGACTTTAATTTCATCAATGGATATACATTTAAGCATGTGTTTAACTATTTTGACAATTTTTTCTTTTACATTTTTTCCTTTTTCGCCATGTTGTTCACAAATTTTATATCCTATGAAAGTTTTTGTGCATATATCTGTAATTACTTTATTGATATTTTCTTTGCTTTGTTCAAGATAATATTTTAAAAATTCTTCAAATGACTTACAATTAAAAAACACTAGTAGTAAATCGAAAGGTGTGTATTCGTAACAATAAGTACTATATGCATTATCTCCATTTTCATTTTTATATATAGTCGGTTGATTAAAATTCATTTTAATATCTGTGTCAATATTTGGATTTCTAAGCAAAATTTGTACTATTTCATTATTATCGTTTCTGCAAGCTGTGTGAAGTGGTGTGACATTTATAATATTTTTAATATTTATGTTTATATTTTTGCACTGAAGAAGTCTTATTAGGGCTGGTGAATTGTTATCCATTGCCGCATAAAAAAGAGCAGAATTGCATGTGGGATTTTTTAAATTTACATCTACTATGTTTGAAAGTAAAAGAAAGTCTAATATTGCTGTGTCTTTTTTTGTTACACTTACCATTAGAGGTGAAAGATGGCGTGTTTTATAAGTTTCAATTGAATTAAGTATTTTAGTAAAAAACGTAATGTTTTCTTCGTATTGATTTTTGTGTGCATAATCAATGCATGTTTCATCGCTTCTGTTTTTAAGTAATGATATCCTTTTAACGAAACGGTAGTTGGACTGATTTTGCGTGTAATAATAGTATAGGTTTTCAATATTTTCTGTGTTATCAGAAAATAAAATTCGCTTATTTCTTGTTTTAATATTTTCATTCTTTACATATAGGTTGAAAAAGCAGTTAGTTACAATAAAATTGAGGATTTTTTTGGCATCAGATTTATTTTTTGAATTAAACGTTATTATTGAGGAAGTGTAATATTTTTTAAGTGTAATTTTTAAAATTTTTTCATTAATTTTATCTTGACTAGTAGGCTTAGGGTAAAAAGGATTATCGTTTATTATTTGTATTTCACATGTGTAAACAGAAATGTGTGATGCTATTGTGGCTGTAAGTAGCAATGCAAATAAAGTTTTTTTATTCATAGAGTATCCCTATATTGTGTTAGTATGGATTCTTATGTGCAATATTTCATTATTTTATATTAGCGCTAGCATAAGATATGATTGCATGCATCTGTCACATTGTCAATTTTTTTATAACTCTATAGTTATATCAATATGTTTTTGATCAAGTGGTTGCTTTCCTTGATCAAAATAGTCATCAAGAATGGCAATAACCTTGGGCAGCTGAGTTGCAAATGGAATAAGGATAAATTCAACATGCGTAAGTCCACGATTAGGTTTTGCACGATCAAGATAGTGAAGAACCATTTTTATTTTACGCAAATATACCGCATCAATTGGATCATAATCTTTTGCCCAAAGTGCTTTGTTTTTCCATCGAATATTTGCATGAATAAGTCGTGGATGCGGTTTAAAGTGTCGTTGAGAAAAGAGTGGAAATAAAAACCGAGAAAACATCTGTTTAATATTTTTTATACTAAATGATTTATCGCTAAATATTCCATGTAAACCTTGTGGATCAATGATTTGAATGGAATCAGTATGTGAATGAATTGCGTAGACGCGTCCAAAGATTTTTCTTTGTGAAAAGTCTTTAGTGTATTTTTGTACTGGACATGCAAGTAATATCGTTTTTTCAATAATAATATCTATTTGTTCGTCAGTTATAAGATCAGCAAGATATAAAATAACGTTGCACCCATGCGAATGTCCGACGATTTGAAATTTAGGCGTACAAGAAAATTTTTCTTGGTATTCGCGTGATATTATTAGTAATGCTCTTTTTAATTCTTCTGATGTAATTTTGCGCTCAGCATTGTTAAGTTTTCCTGACCATCCAAATAGATAAAAATGTTCCCATGGAAACATTTCGGGATCTTGCTCAGATAGTTTTTTTGCAAGCGTGTATAAATAATATTGACGATCAAGTTCACTTGCTTTATGCATGCCTTGTTTGCATAAAAAAAGCACGTTTTGAATAGGATCGGTTAATGTTCGTAATGGTTGAGGTATAAATGCGTTTGGTTTTGTACCATGCACCCAAACAATTACAATTGGTGGTGGTTGTGGAGGGGTTGTTATTAACATAATAAACTATCCAATAAAAAAATAGTAATAATAATTGACTTCTTTTATGAAATAGGTAAACTAAAAGTGATTTTATTTATTAGTTTATATCATCTTTTTTTCTAGTCAATAAATTAACATTTTAATTTTCGGATAGTAATATGATTTTTGAAATAACTACATATTCATTTTTTGCAACACCATATTTTTGGGTATTTGTTGGATTGGTATTTTTACTTTTTGAACTAGGAGCGCCTGGATTATTCTATTTTCTTTCTTTTACGCTTGCTGCATTTTGTACGGCAGTAGCATCTGTATTTATATCATCTTTGTTATATCAAATGTTATTTTTTGTTTTTTCAACAATTATCTCTATTTATGTTTTACGTATTTGGTTGGTGCATATGTTAGAAGGTGATGGTGTACAGGCATATGAGAGTAATGTTGCAGCGTTACTTGGTAAGAATGTAAATGTTATTGTTGAAATTGCCCAAGATAATTCTGGACAAGTAAAAGTTGCTGGAGAGATTTGGTCGGCGCGATCAGTTGATGGACAAAAAATAAAAAAAGATTCTCGTGTTATTATAATTAAGGTTATTGGGGTACATCTTATAGTTAAAAAAATAGATTAAAAAAAATAGATTAATTTATGTATATTACATTGAAAGGAATTATATGCCTATACTTTTTGGATTACTTATTTTTATTTTAATTTTTATTGGTATTATGCTATTAAAATCAGTTTATTTAGTTCGTCAAGCAGAGATAGTTATCATTGAACGGTTGGGGAAATACTCACGAATACTTGGGCCAGGTTTGCATGTTATTGTGCCATTTATCGAAACGACACGATCTGCATATTGGTCTTTTGTGCGACAAGTTGAAAGTCCAACAGGCAGACGATACAAAAGATTTGCGCGTACGGTAGGTCGAATTGATTTACGAGAAACAGTTGATGACTTTCCAAAACAAAATGTAATTACAAAAGATAATGTAACAATTGAAATTAATGCATTATTGTACTATCAAATTACTGATCCGCGTGCTGCAGTGTATGAAATTAATAATCTACCAGATGCGATGGAAAAATTAACACAAACAACATTGCGTGATGTGATTGGCTCAATGGATTTAGATGAAACTCTTGTTTCTCGTGACATGATTAACCAAAAATTGCGTGCACGACTTGATGAAGCAACAGACAAGTGGGGCGTGAAGATTAATAGAGTTGAGTTACAGGAAATTAATCCTCCAAGTGATATTCGCGAAGCAATGGAAAAGCAGATGCGTGCAGAGCGTGAACGTCGTGAAATGATTTTACGTTCTGAAGGTAAAAAACGTTCTGCAATTTTAGAAGCAGAAGGTGTCAAAGAAGCGCTTTTACTTGAAGCTGAGGGACAAGCAAATGCTCGTATTGAAGTTGCGCAAGCAGAGGCAAAAGCGGTTACAATGATTAAAGAAGTTGTTCCGTCAGGTGATCCACTTCCGTATTTGGTTGCAATGCAATATATTCAGGCATTGCCAAAAATGATGGAAGGCAAAAATGACAAGATGATTGTTGTACCGTATGAGACTTCATCTTTTATGGGTTCATTTGCGTCAATTAAAGAAATGTTTAATCATATGGATAAGTAAAGAATTATTATGAAATTATTCTAATTCTTTGACTCGTTTTGCGATTGCAGCTTTGATGTGTGCAAAATCTTCTTCGCTTAAATTATTACAAATGGTTTTGATGTTTTTTATAAGTTCATCAATTACATCTGTATTAATTGGTTTTTTTGACGCTTCAACTGCGATACTTACAAGGCTATTTACAATTCCAGATAAATTATTACCAAGCGCTTGCGCGTCATCTTTGTTAGCTATTATGCTTAGCGCGTTAAAAACGATATTTGCAAAATTAGTCCCAACGGTTACCATTTGTTGTTGGTTTTGAGTCAATTGTGATTGTTGTTGAAGGCGAGCAATTTCGTGTGTTGCATCCTGTATGTGCGGTTGTTGCGCGCAAAGTCCTGCTATCGTAAAAAGAGGTAGAAATAAAAATAATTGTTTTTTCATATACTATTCCTTTGTAAAATTTTTTTATTATTTTTTCTAATGTAGTACGTGAAAAAAAATAAATCAAGAATTTATCTTACACAAATCCTTGATTTATTTTTTATTTCTCCGATTCTTCGTCATTTGAAATAAAACCTTCAAGTTCTTCTTCTGATTTTTCAAAAAATGAAACTAATTTATCACTTCGTGAAGGATGTTTCAGTTTTTTTAGTGCTTTGACTTCAATTTGACGAATACGCTCTCTGGTGACAGAAAAATCTTTGCCAACCTCTTCAAGTGTATGTTCTGAGGCAACATCAATGCCAAAACGCATTTTAAGTACCTTTTCTTCTCGTGGAGTAAGTGTTTTTAATACATCACGTACTCGATCTTTCAAGTCATTTCCAGCTACTGATTCTGCCGGAGAAAAATCATTATCACTTTCAATAAAGTCTTTAATGTATGCATCCTCGCTATCACCAACAGGAGTTTCTAGTGATATTGGTTCTTTTGAAACTTTAATAATATTTTTTATCTTTTTTTCATCAAGATTTAGCTCTTTTGCCAATTCTTCATATGTAGGTTCTCGGCCGTTTTCTTGCACAAAGGTGCGTTTAATTTTATTAATTTTATTAAGTGTTTCAACCATATGAACTGGAACGCGAATTGTACGAGATTGATCTGCAATTGCACGAGTAATTGCTTGGCGAATCCACCAGGTAGCATACGTTGAAAATTTAAATCCACGTTCAAATTCAAATTTTTCAACTGCCTTCATAAGTCCAATATTACCTTCTTGGATTAAATCAAGAAAATGTAATCCACGGTTGACAAATTTTTTTGCTTGATTTACTACTAATCTCAAGTTTGCCTTTGCCAAATTATCTTTTGCGATTTTATCTTGACATTGCGCACTGATAAGTTTTGCATACTGTTGCAAGGCAATTTTTTTTGAAATGCCAACTTCAACTTCAAGTTTTTTTATAGATTTTTGTGCAACGAGGATTGAAGTGTCTAGTTCTTCAATCTCTTTTTGTCTTTCAGGACTTGTATTTTTTTGGTCTTTGTATGCATCAAGATATTCTTGTGCATGATTGATTATTTGTTCTTTTTCTTTTATTTTTAATATTGATTTTTCAAGTTTTTTTGCAAGTCGACGAATAAATTTATTTGAAAGTTTTATTGATCGAATAGTCTCACCAATTAATTCTTTGTTTTTTTTAACCTTATCAATCATCTCCTTTTTCTTTTTTGAGTCATCCAGTTTTGATCTGTATGTTTGATAAATTTTTTCTTCATTATCGATAAGATTATTTATTGTTGTAATTGTTTTTAATAGTGTTTTTTGTTCTTTGTCAAATTTTGGTAAATTTTCTTCATCAAACTCAGAAAATTGAATAATATCCTTTAAGTTTATTGAGCTTTTTTCAAGTTTTTCACCGACAAGAATAAATTCTTTATATAAAATAGGAAAACAAGATATCGCCTCAATACTATAAATTTTACTTTGTGAAATTTTATTAGCGATTTCACTTTCTGTTTTTTTATTTAAAAGAGGAATTTTTCCTATATCTCGTAAATATGACTTTACGTTATCAGCAAGTGTTGTTCCACCAGTAACCTTTTCATCCTCAACATTCTCTTTATCTTTTGTGCTATCATCACTATCGCTATCTCTGATAGCAATTTTGGATGTTTTTTTTAATGGTGAGGCGTCATCATCAACTTTGGATGTGACAATATCGTCTTTGATTGCTCCGTTCTCAATCTCTTCTTGACTTACTAGATCAATATTTTCTTTTTGAAGTTGAGCAGAAAGGTTTTCAGATTCTTTATCAGAAAGATTCTGCTCCTCTGAAAATTCAAGTAACGATTCATATGTTGCAAAACCTGATTTTTTTGCATTTTTAAAAAATTCTACAATAGCTGATTCTTTAGTTTTTTTACCAGAGGAAGTAGTTTTTTTTGGGTTAGTATTTTTTTTGGCCATGATCTATTCTCGCATTATCAAGGGTTAGCAATCGTAACTTCTTTTGTATACCCACTAATTGTGTGAGTAATTCGGTAATAGTATTTTCATCATGATGTTTATTAGCATACGTCAGTTTTGTTTTGATGTCATGTATAATTTTTTTCCATCGATTTTTTTGTAATTGCAACGCAATTTGCAATGTTGTTTGCTCATCACTATAGTTTCCATAAGTGATTATAATTTTATTAATGAGCACCTGCTCGTCTTTGCTGATCATGTTGTAAATTTGTTCAAATGTCGTAATAGAATTTTTGGTGCGGCTTTCTTGAATTATTGCAATGATAGATGAGAGTTTTTTTGGTAGAAATTCAATAAGCTCATGTATATGTTGATTATCAAGCAAAGATATATTATTGATAATACCACAAAAGAGTCGTTTTTCCAACGTAGAAATTGAAATCGTTGAATTTTTTTCAGATTTTTGTACTAATTCAGATTTTTGTACTAATATTGGTTTTGTATCTTTTTTTTGTTTTATAAGTTCTTGTTTAAGTGAATTAATCGACATATCAAATGTTTTTGCAGCAGATTGCAATAATATTTCTTTTTTAAGTGGGTCTTCAATGTTATTAATAAGTGCAATTGATGAGCGAATTGCATCAAGTTTATCGCTCAATGATGAATTAGAAAAGTTATCACCGGATGAATGAATAAAAAATGAAAAAATATCTTGTGCATTTGTAATTAGTTCTGCTATAGAGGTCTCTTTTTGTAAATAACTTGCCGGATCATCTCCTTGTGGAAGTTGCACAACAAATGGCTCGATATTTACTTGCCAACAAAGTTGTACGATTCGCAATAATGCTTTTTTTCCAGCATTGTCACCATCAAATACAAAATAGAGTTTATCTGCATAACGAGATAATTGCTTTAGATGTGTGCTTGTGCATGCAGTTCCTAAAGTTGCTATTGTGTTGGTATATTCATGTTGAGCCATTGCAAGGCAGTCGGTATATCCTTCAACTAAAAATGCAATTTTTGTTTTTTGTATTGCAGTTTTTGCTTGTTCTAGTCCAAATAAAATGGTTCCCTTTGCAAAGTATGCGTTTTCTCGTGAATTATAATATTTAACTCGAGTATCTTGCTCTTTATAGGTACGTCCACCAAATCCGATAGTTCTTCCTAAAACATCGGAAATAGGAAAGATAATTCGATTTTCAAACGGTGAATAGATAACTGCACGTCCTTCAGCTACGATGTTAACGTTAATGATATCTTTAAGTAGAATATTCTTTGTACGCATAAACGCGATAAAATTTTGAATATATTTTTGTCCACCCGAAAAAAACCCAACATTAAATCGTGAAATTATTTCTTGATTAAAACCTCGATCAGTAAGGTATTTTATAATATTAATATTTTTTTTTAATTGTTCTTTACACCATTCACGCATTCCATCGCAAATAGAAAAATAAAGTTCTTTTTCATCATGCGATATTGATGTTTGCTTCATCATTTCTTGTGGGACATCAATTTTATATTTTTCGGCCAATAATTTTGCTGATTCAAATTGTCCACATTGTTCTATTTTTGCAAAAAACCCGATTACATCACCACTTTCATGGCATCCAAAACAGTAATAAATATTTTTTTCTGGACTGATAGTGAATGAGGCTGTTTTTTCATGATGAAATGGGCATTGAGCCTTGTAATAGGATCCAGCTCTTTTTAAAGTAGTATATTCATTTACTAGGTCAAAAATGCTTATTCGTTCTTTAATGTAGGAGAATATTTTCATATAAAAAAATGTTTAGGGCTTATCAATATCTATTTATTATAGCATACTAAAAATAGTTTAATATAATAGTTTATATTTATATAGTATGAGGAATGTATGAAAAATTCTATGAAATTTTTTTTGACGCTAATTTTATTAATACCTTTGACTACAAAATTACAAGAAACTACGCCTCAGCATAATAGGCAAAGTGATATTCAAGAATTGATATCTCGGCCTGATGAGGATGGGGAAAATCTAAATGAAATAGCAAAGACTCTTTTGATGATTTACAAACAATATGGAGAAAATAACGATAAATGTATTGATGCACTTAAATCAGGTCAGGATTTTGAGAAACAAGAGGAACTTTTGGATAACCGCAAAATTATTTTAATTGAAGCCGAAAGTGCATTTAAAAAATTAAATACTGAGCTTAATCTAGTGCGCAAAAAAAATAAAGTACCTGAATTTGTTAATTTAAATTTTGCCCACAAAGAAAGTGATTTGTCAGAATTAAAACATGAAAAAGAGCACGAAGATTTTATAACTTCAGACAATTACTTTGAAAAAGAAAAATTTGGAGCGTTCTGCTCCACTTTTTGTTTATGGCCGGTTTGTAAGCTTGAAAATTTAATGCCATCGCTAAAAAATTATAAATGGATACAAGATAATCGTGAACTATGTGGTGGAATGTTTATTGGTGCAACAACGATTGTAGTTGTTTTGGGGGTAGTTGCGATGTGTAGTTATTATAAAAACAAAAAAACTAAAAAGTAGTAATTTGTAATTTAATTAATCTATCTAAAAGGTATTTTATGAAACGTTTGCAACTAGGTTTACTTATTTGTTTTATTGTTGGTTCAGTAAATATTATTGCATTGGATCCTACTGTTGACTCTGATGAGGCAGAAGAATATTGTGGGACTTTTGATAGTGTTAAAAATTATGTATCAGATTGGCGTAATAGTAAAAAAAATCCAGACGAAGAGTTTTTACAAGACTTTATAGAAACTCAAGAAGATGAGCAGAAAGCAGACTAAGAAGATTTGGACGTGGAATTAGATGGTAACAATGATGATAGAAAATGGTACAACTTTAATTTGTCCTGGATTCCTGCAATTACTATTCCTGTATGTGTAAAAGATAATAAATATAAAATAGCAACGGTTGCAGCTGTTGTATGTGTCGTTGCTGGTTGCTATGTATATAAAAAAATGCAAAAAGTTGATGAAATTGGTGTAAAAGCGCAAGAAGACACAGATAAAAATAGTGATAAAGTAACTGAAGAGCAAGAAGAAAATAATAATGATTGTGTAAATAAATAAAGGTAATTAGTATGAAAATATCACGATATGTATTATTTGTTGGTCTTATGATTGGTTCTGGATCAATGCAAGCAGGATCTTGTGATGATTTTAAGGAACTTATAGAATTTTTAAAAAAATTACCTTCTAAGGGTTTTAAAAAAGTTTTTGGAAGTTGCGATATTGTGCAAGTTTCATCATCTGATGTGCATTCTTTTTCAGAAAATGTTAAGATTTGGATTGCGAATGCCAAAGTATCGGGAAAAGATGGATGGCAAAGACTTTTTGATTCTGAAAAAGTTTTGAGCGATGTAACAGATATGCAAAATATGCCTATTGTTCCTGAAAATGTATCGATTGTGTCTAAAATAGAAATTATGCCTGCGCCAGAGGGGAATAATTGGTTTTCTGATAATAAATTAATGATTGGTGGTGGGTTGACTTTGCTTGTTGCTGGGTGCGTAGGGCTTTTTATTTTGAGTAAAAAGAAACAAATAAAAAGTAAAGCTAAAAAGTTTTAAAACTTTTAAACGTACGAGGCCTTTTTTGAGGGCCTCGTTTTATTTTTATAATTTTCTGTTTTTAAAATATAAAAATAATATTATTGCACCTGTGCCCATTGTAAGCGCAATTAATTGTGTATGTGAAAGTGCGCCAATTGGGCTATCGGTTACTAAAATTCTATCTCCACGCCAAAAATCAACAAAAAATCGCTCTAATGATGCAAGAAGTAAATAAAGCGAAAATAACTGGCCACTGACGAACGTTTTTTTACGACTAATAAAATACATGAATCCAAAAATTGTAAGCAATAGGATTGAGCTATATAGTTGTGAAGGATGCATATGAATGTACAACGGAGCAAAACATTTTTTATCAGTGTACATTACTGACCAAGGAACATTTGAAGTAATACCGTAACAGCATCCGGCAAAAAAACATCCAATACGTGAAATGCTTTGTGTTAATGGTGCATAAATTCCTGCCAAATCTAAAAATGGAAGAATGGGGATGGTGAGTTTTTTTAAGTACAATGGTAATGCAATTAGTATTGCAATGATGCCACCCAAAACTGAAAATCCTCCACTCCACGGCATTAGTTTTTGTGCAAATGTCATCGCGCTGGTATCTTCGGTTAGTAAAAATAATAATCGTCCGCCGGACAGCCCACTGATGATGCTAACGGCAATTATATTTAAAAAGTGATCATTAAGATTAAGTTTTTTGTAGCGTATGTCGTGTCTAATTATTAGAATGAGGGCAATTACACCAAGTGCAATAAAAAGACCATAACTGTTGATTGCAATAGGGCCATAAATATGAAAAAGTTGTGATTTCATTCTTTCTCCGTTTTGTTTGGTGTATAAGTTTTTATACTTATTTTGTAACAAAGAAAGAATTTTACATCAAGAGCTTTTTTTTATTTGTGGGTTTATGAATAACAAGAAACATGTTTCATAGTGCTGTCAAATGTATCACGTTCGTGATGACAGTATTTTGCATCAGAAATAACAAGGCGTTCATCATCATGCCATGAGGTAAATGTGCAAATATGAATAGGTATGTTTGTGTCAAATTTGTATGTTGCAACAATACCACCAGTTCTTCGGCCGTTAACAAATGAGTAATCAATGCGAACGGTACATGTATTATCAGTTACAGGCACAACAGTCTTTTTATTTTGTTCTAATAAAATATTGTTGACACGTAATGCAAATGTGTTGGGATAATATGTTCCAGTCCAATGCTTATATCCAAGATTATTTTTTTCAATAGCGTTGTAAAATGTTAGTAATGTATTTTTTGTTTTTTTGTTTGAAACAGTTTGTTTTGTAGGCTTAATTTGTGATTTTTTTGTAGAAAATTCCTGATATTGCATGTAATATCGGTTTTGTAGAATGTTAAGTCCAACTACTACAAAAAGTAGACAAGCGGATAAAATAAAAGAGTGAAATAAGCGCATACTAGCTCCCTAACTAAAATAGACTAATGATTTCATTTTAGCATACGTGCACGTAATCTCAACTATTACTTTGTTTTAATTTCGATTTGTCATGAAGCTTGTTCGTAAAATTGACCTTTTTATCCTCCAACACGGTTCCATTCTCAAGTATTATACGATTTGCATCTGTCCAATCAAAAGTAATGTGTACATTTTTTGCGTTATTTGCAACAATGCATGTCACTTCGTGTGTGCCTTTTTTATATCCATTTGCAAATGAGTAATCGTAGCGAATTACAAGTAGTTTGTCTGTTTTTGGTAGTGTAACTGTTTGGCCTTGCTCTATTTTTGTATTATTAACGCATATGGTAAATGTTGGATTATAAGTTCCTGTCCAGTGTTTATATTTGAGCATTATAGGAGTAATGTTATTGTGAATTGTTATTTCTTGATTCAGTTTGGATTTTTTCGTATTTTCTTGTCCGGCGAAGCTTTTTTTGAGTAGACGGATTGATTGGGGAGGTGTTTGTTTTTGACAATAGATATGTGAATTGATTAGAAAAAAAATAATTGTAACTTTTTGCTTCATAAATATCCTTTTTAAAGTAAAATGGTAGCTTAAGTATACAAAGTTCAACCTGTAAATACAATTTTATCGTTGCTTTACTTTAAAAATCAGTAATGATATTGCAGCAGGTGTCATGCCAGGAATTAATGCCGCATCAGCAATAGTTGAAGGTTTATATTTTTGCATTTTTTGTTGTAGTTCATTTGAAAGGCCAGGTAAATCAGTGAAGTTAAAATTTTGTGGAATGTGCAATTTTTGCATTTTTTGTGCACGCTCAACCTGTGCTTTTTCTCGTGCAATGTATGGTGTATAGCGAATTTCTGCATGAATATTGAGTAATGCTCGATCAGAAAATTTGAAATTAATATCTCGTTTTATTTTTTTAATATCATCAAGTGATTGACCGTATTTACTAATTAATGTTGCATCGCTGTTTTTTTCGCGTAATGTTTGTAAAGTATAATTGATTGCATCACGTTCAGTGCAAAAATCATTGTATATATTTTGATTAATTAATCCGAAATTGTATGCATAATCAGTAAGACGTAAAAATGTATTGTCTTGTCTCAAAATTAAACGTCGCTCTGCTCGTGAGGTAAACATACGGTATGGCTCATCAACGCCCATGATTACTAGATCATCAATCATAACGCCAATGTAACTTTCTTGGCGATTTAAAATAAACGGTTTTTTGTTGTGTGTATATAAATGCGCGTTTATTCCCGCAATAATTCCTTGTCCTGCAGCTTCTTCATATCCAGTTGTGCCGTTGATTTGCCCAGCAAGAAAAAGCCCAGGGATATTTTTTATTTGTAATGTATGATTAAGTTGTGATGGATGTACAAAGTCATATTCAACTGCATATCCTGGTTTTGTAATTATTGCGTCTTCAAAACCGTCAATGCTTTGTATGTATTGTTCTTGTACATCAATAGGAAGTGAGGTTGATATTCCATTTGGATAAACTTCATTAGCATTAGCGCCTTCTGGTTCGACAAAAATATTATGTGATAATTTATCAGGAAAACGTCCAATTTTATCTTCAATTGATGGACAATACCGTGGACCAATACCAGAAATATTTCCGTTGTACATTGCTGATTTATGTAAATTATTTTTAATTATTTTATGTGTTTTTTCATTTGTCTTAGTAATAAAACAATCATGTTTATGCGTAACAGTATGTTGATAAAACTCAAATAGGTAAGTTAGATTGTCAGAACCTTGTCTTTCCATAACGTTATAGTCAAGACTTGATTTGAGTAATCGTGGTGGAGTTCCTGTTTTTAGACGTCCTAATTTCAGGCCAGTTTTTTTTAAAAAATTAGATAATCCACTAACGGCTTGTTCTCCTTGTCTACCACCAGATGTTTGTTGTTCTCCAACGTGTAATGTGCCTTTTAAAAATGTTCCTGTTGTAATGATGACTGAAGGTGCATTTATTATTTTTCCATTCGCAGTTTTTATTCCAGTAACGTTTTTTTGTTCATTAAGAATAATATTTTCTGCTGCAGTCTCAATTATAGTGATATTATCAATTGATTGTAATTTTTTTTGTGATAAAGTGCTATATTTGTATTTATCAATTTGTAAACGTAACCCTTGTACCGCAGGCCCTTTACGTGTATTGAGCATACGTGCTTGTAAATAGCTTTCGGTAGCAAGTTGCGGCATTAATCCACCGAGTGCACTTATTTCATAGACAATATGTCCTTTTCCTACACCGCCAAGTGCAGGATTGCAAGGCATTCGGCCAATCGTATCTTTTTTTAATGTAACAAGTGCAGTTTTTGAACCCATCTTTGCAGCTGCATGCGCAGCTTCAATGCCAGCATGTCCACCACCGATTACAATAACATCATATGTATATGTACGCACAATTATACCTTATGTCATCCCCGGCTCCGATGAGTCTTAGCCAAGGCTACGCCCTCACACGTCGGAGATCCAGTAAAATTAAAGTTATTGTTACTATTGTTGTTTTAATCTGTGAGAAAGTCCTTTAAGTAGTATGCCAGTTGTCTTTTTTTGCCAAATAGCATCAATTTCAGTAAGTGTTTTGATTAGTCCATTAAGTTCTTTAATTATTTGTGCATTTTGTTCTTTTTGTGCGATTGCTTTTAAAATTTTAATTTTTTTAGTAACAATTTGGAATGTTTGTGTAATATTACATGCGCTAGTTAAATCTTTTCCAAGCCACAAAGCTTTTTTTGGTTCTGCACCTTTGTATTTTTTAAGTACTGTAATTATTTCTTGAAGTTTTTTTTGTACCATTATGCCAAGTGCACAAATTCGTTTTGTGTATTTTGAATTGTCTTTGCGTAATAATTCTTTGATAACTTTTTCCAGATCGGATATTACATCGGAAATTTTTGTTATGTGCTCATTATATGAGCCATTATTTTCAGTTGAAAAAAAACTTTCGAGTGTGTTGTTTACTTTTTGAATTCCATTTTCAATTGGTTGATATAATGTTGTGCATGTATACGCAGGATGCATAAGCATCGTAACTGTAAAAAAAGCTGTTTTGTTCCATTTGAAATGTAACATGTGAGCCTCCTTGGGTTTAAAATTATATATTTCTTAATATACGCACGTATATTTATGTGCGTTAGTTTTCGTGCTGTTGTACTATAACACTTCCTTTTTGTCATTTGCAAAACATATGATTAGAATTGATTTAATCGAAGTTTTAAAACATTATGACAATGAGTTAGTAAGAACAATAATAGCCTATTTATAAAAAAAGTAGAAGTATGTTTTGCAAATTGAAATTTTTGATTGATGTTTTTTATAAAAACCCTCTATTAATGGGCGGTTTGCAAGTGTTTTTATCATCAGTTTTCTTGATAACTCCGCTTTTTTTGAGAATTTCACGGTATTTTTTTTCTTCATCTGTGCGTACTGATACCCCAAATCATCATCAAAAAAAAGATAATACCCCGACTATGGCGGGACTATGCATAGGCGCAATAACAATTGGCGCAACTTTTTGGTTTGATTTTATAACTAAATATGCAAAATTATTAATTGTTTGTTATCTTTTATTTGCGTCTATTGGTGTGTGTGATGATTTGTATAAAATTTATACACAAAATGGTATTCGCGCGCGTACTAAATTTTTTTTTCAGAGTTTGTCAGCATTGATAGTTATGTTATGGTGGTTTTTTTATATGCATCCAGACACTCGATGTAGTATTCCATTTTTAAATGTATATCTTTTTGATTGGGGATATTTTTTTATTGTATGGGGCACATTTGTTATTGTTGCGTGTAGTAATGCAGTAAATTTAACCGATGGACTTGATGGACTTGCGACAGTAACAATAATTCCAGGATTAAGTTTATTTGTTTTTTTTTCATACATGAGTGATATTTATGATATTGCATTTTTTGGCGTAAGCTTGATTGCAAGTTTATTGGCATTTTTGGTATTTAATTGGTATCCAGCAAAGTTTTTTATGGGTGATGTTGGTTCGTTGCCACTCGGTGCGGTCTTTGGGTTATTTGCATTATTGTTACGTAAAGAACTATTATTACCACTAATTTCACTAGTGAGTGTTTCTGAAGTATGCTCTGTAATCTTGCAAGTTATGTGGTATAAAACATACAAAAAAAGATTATTTTTAATGGCGCCATTGCATCATCACTTGGAACTATCTGGATGGCATGAAGTAAGAATAACAATAGTATGTGGATTAATTTCAAGTATTAGTTCACTGTTTGTATTGTTTGTTTATTTGTACACATAAACATTATAATGCCACTTGAAAGAAGTATACAAAAAACAGTTAATGCGTATAAATTAGTCACCCATAATGAATATATGCATGCGCTAATGAAAATTGTGCAATTGATTAGTCCAAGAGTGGGCAGTATTGTAGATTTTTTTTGTTTGTAGTAAGTTGCAAATAATGACACAACACTTAATGTGTACGCACCGGTAACACCAAGAGCTGAAATTTGTTGTAGCACGGTATTGTTTCCGTTGCTTATAATAAAATAGATTATTGCAATTATTCCCTCAAGAACAATGCAAAACAAAGGCATTCCATGCGTATTGATTTTACTGATGTGTGAAGAAAAAAAAGTGTGATCATTTTTTGCTAAAATATGAAAATTCCATATATTTGAATAAAACATACCAAATGCGCTACTTAAAGCTGAAATTGCAATTGATACATATAATGTGTCTTTTGCAATTTCAAACAAATTCTGTGTCTGGGGAATAATATATGATAAAACAGATGCAAAACCAGTACTGTAATCACCTTCTGCAAGTGTAGGCCCGATAATTGCGTAAAACATAAGTTGATATAAAGAATAAATACCAATAACAATGAGATATGAAAATAATACTGCGCGAGATGCATTTACTCGTGGATTTTTTATATTTTTGCTGAGTGAACATACAGCTTCAAAACCCGATGTTGCATGAAGCAATAACGGAATAGTTAGTGGAATATTGTACCAAATATAATTTGCAAGGCCTAGATGTTGCCCGTTAAAATAAAAAAAACCGGCAATAATAATGAAAAAAATAGGAAATAATTTAACAACCATCAAGTATCGTTGAATTGTTGCGCCCATTTTCATTCCCATTGAAGTAATGATCAAAATGATTGCAAGAATAAACAGGTCGAGCATTAATGTATTAAAGTGTGCGATGGAATCAAACGATTGTTGCATTAAATATACAAAAATGTGTGTTACCAATGTTGCAGATGCAAGTTTTCCGATAAAATAACTAAAGGCACATATAAACCCGACAAATGAATTAATTGATTCTTTGCCAAATGTATAAAATCCACCTTCAGGGTATAGTTCTAATAATTTTACTATTGAAAAAATAAGTGGAAACAATAAAATACCAATTAAGATATACGTGACGCTACCCAAAGCGCCAACTTTATCTGCTAGTTGTGTTGTATTGATAAAAAGGCCAGCGCCTAAAATTATATTGACGTTAATAATAATTGCTTCAAATAAGCTTAATTTATATTCTTGTTCCATTGTGTAATACTTTTTTTATATGTTTTATTGTTTCATCATTGCATACATTGCAATTGCGCCAGAAATTGAAGCATTAAGGCTTTCTATTTTTCCTGGCATTGTAATCGTACCACGCTCATCACATGTTTCCAACCAATCTTGAGATATTCCGTGTGCTTCATTTCCAATCACAAGTATTGCATTTTCTGATGACATATTTTGCAGTGGAGTTCCATTTTTAACAACAAGTGCAATTAAACGGACATCTTTTTTTTGTGCAAGCAGTTCTTGCCATGAGCATACGATAATGTTTGTGTGCGCAATGGTTCCTGCACTCGCATGAATAATTTTTGGTCCCCACACATCTGTTCCTTCGATACATATAATGTTTGTGTATCCAAATGCGGTTGCTGTTCGAATTAATGTTCCAATATTTCCTGGGTCTGTAATATTTGCAAGAACAATTGTTTTTTCTTTGTCAATGCGCGCATTTTTAATATTTACATTTGTTTGTGTAAAAACACCAAGTATACCAGGAGGATTTTTTTGTGTGCTAATTAACTCCATTACATGATCTAGAACAATAATAATATTTTCTTTTGAAGTTATCTGTAATGCAGTTTTTTCACATCGTTCGGTTGCAAAAAGATGAATAAGTTTTGTGTTGCCTTTATGTAAGGTTTCACAGGTACGAAACCCTTCGGCGATAAATTGACTAAACCGAGTTCTATTTTTACGCTTATGTAGGGAGGCAATTTGTTTGATTAATTGGTTTTGTCGAGAAGTTATGGTTTTCATTGTTTAAATTTCGTTATGTAAAATTTTTTGTCGATAACTATGCATTAGTGTAACCATAAAGTGCACATTATGGATAGTAGCTAAAGAATAGAATGTCATCTCTTTTGCTTTGCATAAATGATGTAAATATGCACGAGTATAATTTTTGCAAGTAAAACAATCACAATTTTTGTCTATTGGATCAAAACTCATTTTGTTTGCGGCGTTTAAAATTTTCACTGTGCCATTTTTGATAAATAAAAGTCCGTGACGTGCGCATCGTGTTGGATGCGAAGAATCAAATGTGTCAATACCAAGCGGTACAATGCTTTCAATTGAAGGTAAATCGCCAATACCAAGCAAATGATTTGGTTTATTTGTTGGAACATACGGCATTAACTGCGTAAGCATATTGACCATTTCTTTTTTGTTTTTTCCTACCGATCCGCCAATTGCAAATCCATCAAAAGGTAGTTTACTCAAAAACTGTGCGCTTGTTTTTCGTAATTCAGGATCAATGCCGCCATGAATAACTGCATACATTGCTTGATTGTTTTTATTTTGCAAATGTGCGTTAAGTGAACGCTCTTCCCAACGATGCGTGCGATGCAAAGATCGAATTAATGCATGTTTATCAATATGATAGGGTGGTAATTCATCAAACGGTATAATAATATCTGCACCTAAATCTTTTTGTGCAGCAATTGAAGTTTCTGGTGTTAATAATACTTTTGCACCATCGCGATATGAACGAAACAATACACCTTCTTCTGTAATTTTGAGTACCGAATTGTTGCCTGATTTTTTACCTTTACTTTTTAATTCATCTTTGACCGTGCCATAAGCCAACGAAAATACTTGAAATCCGCCAGAATCGGTAATTAGTGGCATTGATCTATTCATGAATTTATGTAGTCCACCTGCTTTTTTAATAATTTGTGTTCCCGGTTGCAACATCAAGTGATACGTATTGCAAAACATGAGTTGCATACCAATAGAGTCGACTAATGCACTATCAAGGCTTTTAATTGTACCATTAGTGCCAACGCCAACAAAATTTGGCGTATCAATTGTGCCATGCGGTGTGTGAATACGTCCAACACGGGCATGAGATTTTTTTGATTTGTGAATAAGTTCAAAATAAAACATGTATTTATTATACAGGTTTTTTGAGCTTTAGGCCACTTCTTCTTGAGGTTTTAAGCTATGCAAATTTTTTTGTAGCCGTTTGATAATAACTTTGATTTGACCCATTTCTTTGGGGTTGTTTTCTTGTTTTGCTTTTTCAAGCAATACTTTACATTTAAGGATTTGTTTTTGTAGGAGTTCAATTTGTGGCGTATTTGTTTTTGCAAAGCACTGTTCTGTGCTTACAAATAATGTAATAACTAGTAATAATTGTAATGTTTTCATTTTCGTTTCTTCCATTGTTTAATTGGGGTTGCTTTGTCACTTTTTATAATTTTTTGAGGGTTGTTTTTTTTATAATAAATGTATGATCCATCAAACCCGGTAATTTCAATTACTCCACCGCTTAGAAATGCGACTGGTTGATTAAGTTTTATTTGCCATGTTATATTTGTTGCTGGATCTAGAAAGCGAACAAAAAGTATTTCATTAGCACCAGCATCAAATAGAGTTTCTCTTCCATCAGGAGTTACTGGCTTGTACACGATTTGTCCATCAATTTCTACACCAGCAAAAAATCCACGTCCATATTTTTGCATTGTATTAGTTTCTTTATCTTTGTACATTCTTTTGTCAATTACATATAATACACTAGGGTGTAAAAACTGGTTCATGCATAAAATTCCAAAAAATGTAATAATTTTTATAATTTTTTTCATAATAATATCCTATTTATACGTTATAGTTTTCCATTGCAATTGAATGGGGACACCTAAATTTGGTTTGTATGCTTTTGAGACATATGTGTACGGGCCACCAGCTTTGATGGTAAAAACACCTGCGTTACCATGATGGTCGACAGTAGTGATTACACCAGGCTGACCTAATTCAATTTCAAAAAATAGATGTTTTTCAGTGTCATAGTACATGATACGTTTAATTTTTGCAGCACCGGAATCAATTTGTATTGATTGTCCATCATCAAGCATGTGCCATTTAATCTGTGCGCCGTAATCAACTGCAATAAAAGTACCAAGTCCGTCACCACGAGCATTCATGAGTTTTAACGTACTTGCAATTGTGTTTGCACTAAAAAAAGCAATTATTACGGGTAATAATGCTTTGAATAAGTTATTTTGCTTCATCTTTTTCTCCATTGTTGGATTGATTGCACTGTATCATTACTCAGTGTAGCGATAAAACGCCTGTAAAAACAATAGTTTTTGAAGTGAAGTTCAGGTAAATGATTTAATTTTTTGTATATACATACTTTGAAAGCCCAACAAATGGCGTTGCAAGAACGATTGCAAGCAGTTTAACTGAATAACTGACGATAATAACGTCCCAAATATTGTGTACAATGCCATATAGTCCTAAAAAACTGAAAAGAATGGTATCAATAAACTGACACAATGCTATTGATGTATAATTACGCAATACAAGGTGTTTATTATTAAGCGTCTGTTTTAAAAATCCGTACAGTGCGTAATCGAGAAGTTGCGCAAACAGGTATACGCTTATTGATGCGACCATAATTCGTGGCATGAATTGCAACAATGGTGCAAAATACTGATGAGCTGTGTCATACTCGCTTGGTGTGTATAGTAGATGGATTTGACTAATGATTGTGTAAAAAACTAGAATGAAAAAGTTTATAAATATAGTCTTTTTTGTAATTTCTTTTCCAAAATACTCTTGCAATAAATTAAGACCAATAACTGCTCCAACAGTGTATGCGTCTGCACAAGTGACATTAAAACCAAATAGAGTTGTTTGCTTTATGACAAAAAAATTTGCAAGCAGGCATTGCACACAAACAAATGTAACAAGTGCATGTTTGCCAAGCGCTAATGAAATAAGTGCGCATATGCTGATAAAAGAGGCGTGAATAACAAAAATAATTTCTGAAATCATTGTGATTACGTGTACAAAAAAGCTGTTGGTTAGTATATTTATTGTAATGATTACTATTATTATTATATCATATTTGTGTCTATCGTCTTGATTTTGTGGGGATTTTTTATGAATAAACTATTTTTACTTACTAACATAGTAACTTCACTTACAACGATATCGTCTCAAGAAGTTCAAACTACTGTGCAGATACAAGAATCGCATGTTTCACAATCAATGAGGACTTTTCCAGAATATGTAAAAAAAGTAAAAAAACAGACGGAGTGGTTTGGCGGTAGTTTTTCTTTTGTTACAAAAAAAGCAGCTCGTGCACTTGGATATGACAAAACTACATTGTCATTTATTGTGATAGTTACGCATTATTTTAAGGTATTTGGCCTTGATCAAAATAGGTTAAAAAGATTTTTGCAAAATAATCGTGAAGAAATTATTACGTATGCAAATAAAGTACTGTATCAAGTGACATCTAACGGTGTAAATAGAAAGGTAAGTGTGAACGCGCTTGCGCGAGTTGAGCATGCATGTCATGTGGATCGACTTACGACTTTAAGTTCTTCAGAACGGCAACAGGTAGTGAGTAATCCAAAACAGTTAGTTGCATTTGTGCGTAGTGGAAAAATTAGTAGGGAAGATTTTTATCGAAACGTAATGCTTAATTTATTTGTTGAGTATGTTGCGAAAGAATTAAGGATAGTTCAAAAAACAGTTCCTAAATGGCTGCGTTGGCTATTTTAATTTTCATGGGGTTATAAGTTAGGGGAGTGAGATGAAGATGTTAGGTCTTATGGTACTCGTATGCCATTTAATATGTGCAATGGAAGAAATAGAGACTGTTTCGGAAATTATATTTGAAAAAGTGACAAAAAAAGTTGTTGAAGATACAAAAGAAGATTTTTTTGCGCATATACAAAAACAAAAAAATAAAATTCAGAAATTATCGTTACTTTATTTTGATTGGGCTAAAAAAAAAGCACTTACTATTGCGTTTAAAAAACGAGGTTTTGACGAGCAATCACAAAAAATTGTGCGTTCAGGAATGGAATATTTGTCAAAAAACTATGATAAAGAATTTTATAATTCGATACACAATCCAGGAGAAAAAGAACTTTTGTATATAAATAGTGCAGTTGAGTATGTGTTACAAAGTCTGAGTAATGAAATTGGACTTAATGAGAATACTATTGTTAGATTTTTGTATGATTACACAATAGAATCGTGTTTTAAACAAAAACAGTGGCAAGAAAAAGATAAAAAGGATGGTAGTTTTCAAAAGTGGTGTGAGCATACCAAAGATTTTAAACAATCTGTTTTTTTGAATATGTATGTAAAGTTTTATTTGGAGCAAAAGTTAGGCATCTTTGATTGACTTATAATATGTATATTATATCATTTTGTTAATATTAGTTAGGTAATTTTAGGCAACTAAGTATGCGCAGATTTAATTTTTTATTGTTATCAATTTTTTTAATGTATGACGTTTGTTTTAGTCAGAGAGTGCTTGCTCAAGAAAGAGATCATGAAAAGAAAAGGGAAATTGGCGTACTTATTGTATGGTTGCTAAGTTATTTGACGCCATTTGAATGTGATTTAGTGGTTAAGGAGATTGAAAATAGAAAAATTCTAGATTTTGGAGATGAGAGATTGAATTTTTCTAGATTTGTTTTGGTGTGGTCATGTATTATTTTACTTTGCGCAAGAAGAATAGTTTCAAAGTTAATTAGGAGAAATGTTGCAAGGATGTTGGGGGGGGATCATTGGATTGAAACTAGAGCAAGTTACTATAAACAAAATGAAAAGATAAATAATAATGGAGAATTGATTGGGGGAGGTATAATTGATGCGATAAAAAAAAATGATACCGAAGTTGTGCGATACTTTGTTGATAAAGAATTGTATACAAAAGAGCGTTATGAGCTATGTAGTAGTATACTAGGATTTGCAATTTATTTAGATAAATGGGAGTGTTTTGATATATTGTTAGAAAAATATGATCTGTACAATAGCTATAATTTACAACAACCTCACATCTATTATTTTGAAACGGTACTAACATGTGCTATTTATAGGATGTTTAGCGCAATTATTGAAGATAAATATCTAGGAGATAATCCATTTAAAGATTTTCGGATTGATAAAATGATTGAACAAGGTGTGTTAATTGTCGATATCGAAAACAGGAATCATGCGTATAATTCGTTTATTTTTTATTTAGGTAAATTTTTAAGTAAGTATAAAGATAATAATGAAAAGATTGATATTCTGTATGAGTATGTAGAAAAAATTTTTGATAGACTTTCTGAAAAAGAAATTAATTTTGTACGCGAAAGAGTTCTTTTTCAGCAGCATTTTGTTCATAGTCTTCCTATACAGTTTTTTAAGCTAGCTAACAATAAAAAATTGATTTGTTTTGATCAAATACAAAAATTTAATCATCTTAATTTTTGTGTTTCAAACATGGTTACTGATGGAAAAGTATTTAATTCTGAAAAACTTGTATATATTGCCCAAAAGACTAAAGAAGTTGATTGGCACAGTACAAATAGTTCATTGCTGGGTGTTTTGTGGATAAATAAAAAATTGACGTTTGATAACAAGTGTTTTTATGCACAAAATCTAATTGATATAAATCCGGATATTATCAAACACTACTTTTATAATGAGTATCAAGAAGTAAATTGTAACGAACAAAAAGAGTTATTTGCATATCAAATTTTTTTGTCTATGAATTATTGGCGTTATTATCCTGAAGACAAAAAGTGTGAAGGGGATAATTGTCAAATCCAAGAAGTTGACATTCCGGTTGAGCAAGTAAACCAAAGTGATCGTAAACTTGCTGTTGCATATTCTTTGCCACAGCAATAATGTCATTTGTTGTGGCATTACCCTTATTGACAATCATATTAGCATGTTGATGCGAAACAATTGCATCGCCGATTTGGAGTGAGCCTTTAACGCCAACTTTATCAAGATAATATGCAACGTATGGAATTTTTTTTTCATTAATTTCAGACACTTCATGATCAAGAAAATTTCTAAAAAAACTACCGCACGTGTTTTTTTGCGGATACCGACGTTCGCGATGGCGAATAATTTCTGCCCGGCGACCGCGAGCATGTGCAACTTGTGTGTTATAAATTTTTTTTAATACAAATGTCGCATTGATTAATATATGTTGCTTATTGTGCAATTTTGATTGATTATAACCAAAATTAAACCATTCAAGAGACACCGTTTTTGTTTTTTGTGCTTGTAAATCAAACACGGTTGCTGAATGCAGAAATTGTTCAAGTAAAAATTCGTAATAGTGCAAATTAATATATACTGCGCCACCGATAGTGCTTGGAATACCACTAAATTCTTCAAGTCCTGACAAGTTATTATCCAAACACCATTCAATTGCATCGTGTAGCGTATTCCCTGCGCCAAATGTGACCAACACGGTTTTGTTATGTTGGTCGCCAATTATTTTTTCTTGCATATCGGGTTTGATAACAAGTCCATCAAAACCATCATCGCTGATTAGTATATTTGCGCCAGAACCCAAAACGCATGTTTGTAGATTTTGTTTTTGTGCAAAATTAATAGCATCAGCAATTTCAAGATTGTTTTTTGGTTCGCAAAAATATCGTGCGTTTCCACCGGTCCGAAACCAATTTTTGTCTTTGAGCGGTATGTTTTGTGTTACAATTGACATGCAGATACTTTTTGCAATTTATCTCGCGTTTTTACTTTTTTTTCTGAAACTAATGTTTTGCATTCTAAGGAACATGTATTTTGCAATGTATCAAGGCATTGTATGCAACAGATAAAGTGTCGATTGCATAGTACATTAATGCAATTGGTATATTCATCACATGAAGTTTTACATACATAGCATTTGCCAAGTACATCATCATTTATTTTTAGAGCAATGCGACCGTCAAAAACATAGTTTTTACCTCGAAAATACCCATTAGGATATTTTTCTGTATATTTATGAATACCGCCTTCGATTTGATATACCTGTTTTGCAACGTATTTTTCATTCAAGTATGCAGTTGCGCGTTCGCAACGAACACCACCTGTGCAGTACATTAAAACTTGTTTATTTTTAAATTGTTCTAAATTATTATCAATATATTCAGGAAGTTCTTTAAAATTTTTTATTGGTGTAGTAATTGCATTTTCAAATTTTCCAACTTCCCATTCATAATCATTTCGTGTATCTAAAATTACCAAATCATTAGGGTTTTCAGAAATCAATTGGTGTGTTTGATCTGCATTTAAATGAATGCCGCCTGTTTTTGGCGTTAATTTATCTGAAGGAACGCCTAGAGTAACAATTTCATCACGTATTTTAATTAAAAGTTTTGGAAAGCATTCTGCGTTTCCGTTGCTTTGCTTAAATTCCACATCAGCAAAAAGAGTGTTTTCGGACATAATTTGTTTATAGCGCTCAGTATTTTCATTTGTTCCGCCAACCGTTCCGTTAATGCCTTCTTTTCCAATTAAAATCCGACCAGTTAGTTTTAGATCTTGGCAAATTTTATATTGCCATTTTAATATGCGCTTTGGATGTTCAATATCTACATATTTATAAAAAAGTAATATTTTACCCATAGGGTTTCCTCGTGTAAAGAGTGAAACAATACTATGGTTTTAGTATAGGACAAATTGTAGAATTTGCCCATTAAGAAAATTTATACAATATGCCCATGGTTTTTAAGAACTTCTAGTGCATGATTAGTTGCGCTTTTTTCGCAATAGAGCGTATATAAACCAGTTATAATTATAGATGATAGTAATGCAGATAATGCTCGAAGTTTTTTCTTTTCAGTAAAATATCCTGACGCAAAATATCCACCAATTACTGTCATAATTGCAGTGCCGATTTGTTTGCATGGATGGTTGTTTTTTTGATGTGCAATTTCATGATACATAATTTCTAGTTTTTCTTTATCGGTTAATTTCTTCCATGAATTACTTTTAATCCATGTACCAAACCAGGTGAAAGAGATAAATTTTTGCCACAATGGACAATTGTTCATTGTTCGAATAACTGGTGTTTGTGTCGGGTTAATTTCAAAATCTTTTCTTGCTTGTTGTGCAAATTTTTGTATTTCTTCATTTGAAACTTTTGATCCGAATAGTTTTTGGCATATGGTGTGCAGGATTGTTTCTGATTTTATTGTTGATACGTTTGTGCAAATAGCAGCGATAAGTAAGCTGTGTAATATATATTTTGTATTCATTAGAAATCCCTATAGTTTGTATGTTATGTAATTTTTCTCATTTATTATCTCACATACAGTACAGTTTAACAAAACTTTTTGCAAGTTGCTTTCAATTAGAAATATTTATTTTTGTAAATTATTTTGTATACCAAAAAGTCTTGACAAACAAAGCTGTTCTGATAAAAGGTGTATAGTGTTATTCAATCCCAAAAATTGAAAATTTTATGGGGACCACAAGTTTTATATTTGGATAATTATGAATTATAAACACTTTACAAAAAGGAGAAACCATGAATAAATATCTCATGGAGTGTGTGGGGACATTTTTTTTAACATTAGCGATTGTATTGACTGGCAATCCGATTTCAATTGGTCTTATGTTGGCAGTGATGATTTATATCGGGGGACATATTTCCGGGGCACATTACAATCCGGCAGTAAGTATTATGATGATGATGAAAAATCGTCTTTCTGTAAATGATTTTATTTTTTATTCTATTTCACAAACTATTGGTGCGCTTGCAGCAGGTGGTATTTACATAATGATTGTAAAATCGGTATTTGTGCCTGACGTTATTCCGGGAATTCCGTTTGTACTTACTGCAGGTTTGGAATTAATGTTAACTATGGTTCTTTGTTGGACAATTTTGACTGTAGTAAATAATGTAAAATATGCAAATAGTGGTACAGATGGTATGATTATTGGTTTTTCACTGATGTCACTTGCATTTGTTGGTGGACTTTTCAATCCTGCAATTGCACTTTCTTCAGCAATATGTAGTGTTGTGATGGGTAACGGGTTTGTAACACCACAAAATTTAATTATATTTTTGGCAATGCCACTTATTGCAGGTGTTATTACGCCGTTTGTTGATAAATGTTGCAAAGGTAAAATGTAGATATTACCTTTCTTACAGTATGAAAGTGGATAGGCACCTATTGTAGGTGCCTATATATTTTTGAGTTTTTTGTACATTTGGGCATATCGATTTGATTTAAATAGATCTCGCTTTGGTTTTAAATCGCATATAACGATAGTTTTAAATAGTTCAAATTGTGTTGTGCGTGTCATTGGATTTTTTTTTTGCTTTTGCCAATGACTACCAAACCAAACAATGAGTACATTATTTTCAAGAGCAATTTCAAAACTATGATCATCATAATCATTGTCAATTAATTTTTGCGCAATGCTGTATAGTGTTGGGCAGGTTGTTTTTTTTGTTTTATTGCATAGCGCTGGAATACAGAAAAGTGATAAAAACACAAGAATCTTCTTCAAAGCATGTTCCTTTTTTTTAAATAGTTTATCTCTAATTATTTTATTACTTATCATCAATAGTAAATTGCGCAAGTAAATTTTCCATAGTTTGCTTGTATCCACTATATTCGAGTTCGCCATACGGCAGCATTGCAGGTCCAGAAAATCCTTGCGAGCGAATTTCTTCCGCTTTTTTTTGTGCATGCAAACGAGTGTTATCCCATACTGGGTTATCAAAAAAATCGACATATTCTTCTGAAAAATATCCATTTGATGTCATTGAAAATCCTAAGCATGAAATAATTGGCAAACAATATATACCGGTTACTGCAGTGTTGATCTCAACGGGCATAAGAGGCATAACATGTGATCCTCGAGCACCACCGCCAATGTAATGGGCTTTTGCAAATGGAGAAAGTATTTCTTCCGGTGCAGGAAATATTCCTTGATTGCGAATGAGTGCAATGGGGTCATCTTTTCCCGTATATTTTCCTGCAATGTTATGTAGTCGATCGGTTGAGAGTGATGCAACAATTTTGTCGTAATTACGAGAAGAAACTTCTTTGATTGCAAAGCGTTCATTATCGCGTAACAACATTGCAATTTTATAAATATCATCCGGTGCGTGTAATTTTATTGTGTGTGTGCCTCCTTCAGTTTTTTGCATATCAACAATAGTGAATGAAAAACCTTTGATCATTTTAGGAAGCATGAGCCCCGCACAATACATAACATCTGTAAACGCTAAAAATAATGGTAAATTAAATGCGCCGGGTCCACATTTGTCTGCTGCAAATACCATAAATGATTCTGCAGGACGAATATCAGTGCCAAATTCACATTCAATTTCTGCAACTCCAGGACCTGCACCTCGTATATTACTTGAAGGTGCATCAACTAATAAATCTTGTCCTGCACCGTAACATCCACATTCGCGCGCTTTTTTTGTTGCACTGATAAATGTATTCCATGCAAGTTGGTGTACTTCTTTGTTATTGATACCGTGCGTATGTGACATAATCAAACAAAGATCATCACCAGTATGCGTAACCATGCCATCGATAAGTAATTTTTTTTCAATTGCTTGTGCAAGTGATGTGTGTGCGGCTTGAATCATTTTTTTTGTTGGTTTTGTGTGTCCACCAATGGAACCAACATCAGCTTTGATAACAGAAATTGTGTATTTCATTAATTACTCTTTTTATTTAAACCAATAATTGGGAATAAAACCAGAAAGAAGCCCTGTTGGAAAATTAACTATTTCTTTAATTGTTTCTAAAGTTGATTTTTCATCTTCAAAAAAACGTATGATTTTTAGTTCTTCGTTTTCATTATATCCATCGTTATTAGGATTATTACTATAACTTTGATAGGCAATTCCAATTGTTTCCTCATCATTATTTTTTATAAATTTGTATGTATCGCATTTTATTGTTTTAATTATTTCGCATGTTTCTCCATCGATGCAATCTATTTGAAATGGCATAATTTCATTTTCATCTATTTCATCATTCAAAAAGAAGCTCATTTCAATGTTGTTTATAGAAATATTTGTTGATGAACCCTGTGTTACTACAATAAATATATTTTTTTCAGCAACATATGAACCATCAATGCTTTTTAAAAATTTATTATTTAGTTTTTTATTAAGGGTAAGTGTTTTGAGTGTGGGAACATGTATTGCTTGGGTTATAGTTTTGCTGTTTTCTGTATTTTCTTTTTGGATAATATAAAATGAGTCATGGATATTTGCATTATAATTAATTGGTTCAATTGTTTTGTATTCAAACTCCTTTTTTTCTGCAGTATAGATATTAATAAATGTGAGAATATCTTTTGATGTATTTGTATTTAGGTACTCAAACCATTTTTTTTTATATTTGGGAGTGTACCAACTATTTTGAGTATATTCATCAAAAAATTCAACGGTAAATGTTTCTAAGTTTATACCTACGGTAATATATTCTGTGTTGTTTTGATAGTATTCATCAATGTAATTATTTTGTACGTGTAATAATGCAATTTTTTCTCCATGGGACGAATAGTTAATTATAGCATTTGAATTGTTTTTTTGTTTGTGTTTGTCATTGGCTAGGTCTGCGCAGTATGCATAGATAGATTTTTGATTGAAAAAATCATTAATTTCTTCAAGGCCTTCAACTTCGATATATTCATTAGTACATAGATCAAGTAATCTTATTGGTATGCCAAAACTACTAACAAGTGCAAGTTCATATTCTGGAATAATGTCCCATAATCCATAAAATTCTTTTGAAATATCAATTTTATCAGTTTTTGTTTTATCAGTTTCAATTTTGTGAATTATAATTTTTGACGGGATTTTATCATTGTTCCAATCATCAGATACGCTATAATAAAGTATTTTTTTATCTGGTGAAATATAAAATTTTGATGTTAAGGGAGGGGTGATTTTGCTGTAGCAGTTACCAATTTTTTTGTTGATCGCAATAAGTTTATGCAATGCGCAAATAAAAACTTGTAGCATTAATGGACGAGTTGTTGTTGAAAATGTTACATAATCAATGGTAGGAGAGTTTTTTGGATAGGTTGCAAGTCTCTCGGGTTTGATGTTTTCTATTTTCAAAAATTTCTCATTCTTTTGCAAAGCATAGGTTGTCAATTCTTTATTTTTTTGATTGAACACAAGAAGGTTTTGATTTTGTTCATTTGTATTGCATATTCCTAAAATGTTACTTGCAAATGTATGAATTTTTTTATTTTTTGTATTGTATAAAAAATTTTTTCCGATTTGAAGATTGTTTTGATAATGCTGGATTAGTTTATTTGTTTTTTGGTTGTGTTCAATTAGTTCTTCTGTGATAATTTCATTCTGTTGGAAAATTTTTGTGTTAAGTAGTAATGTTTCTTTGGAGTATGAAGTTCCAGTACCTTTTGTTATGGCAATTTTATTGCCAGATAAAAATGTTACATTCCAGTCAAAATTAGTTGTTATATTTTTAGAGTGTTGTGCAGTCAATTTTTCGTTTGGTAATGTTCCAGTAATAACTGATTGTATTGGAAATTCACTTGTATGTAATGAGCATATGCTAAAAATGGACAGTAAAAAATATAAATTGGTTTGCTTCATAGAATATTCCTTTTTTATAAAATTGCTTCCTTATTGCTTACCACATTTTTTTACCATGAAACAATGCAAAATTGAAGCTCTAGCAATTTTAGCGTATTATAAGTACAAAAGAATATATTTTATTTTTAATTAGGCATTTGTTGTATGAAAATTCTTTTATCGTGGTTATTTGACCATATTGTAGCAAATAGAGCGGACTATTCTGTTGAGGATATTGTTTCAAAATTCAATAAAACTACTGCAGAAATTGAGCACTTTCGCACGTTGAAAGCTGACGCTCAAAAACTTTCAGTTGTAAAGATTACTGAAATAAAGATTGAAAACGCAGTTGCAAAAAATGTTGTTTCTGAACAAGAAATTATTATTCCATTACGAAAAAAACTAGATATTAACCAATTACATGTTGTTGCGCAAGAAAATGGGGTATATCGTTTTGCAACGTATATTGATTTAGGTGGAACAAAAGATGGAATACTACCTGAAATATTTATTGATCAAAGCAGGTATGATACTATTCCGGAATTATTGGCTCAAGAGGATATTGTTATTTATATTGATAACAAGTCAATTACACACCGACCAGATTTGTGGTCTCATCGTGGTATTGCAAGAGAAATTGCGGCTATGTTTGATGTTAATCTAAAAAATATTGATGGGTTTTTGGTTGCAGTAGAAAAAGAAAATGCAGATGTACAAATTTCTGCAACTGATAATAATCCATTTTCTATTACAATTGAAGATACGCAGCATTGTAAGCGTTTTTCAGGATTATATCTTGATTTGGTAAAAAATGTTCCAACGCCACTTTGGATGGTAATTAGATTAGCTCGAGTTGACTGCAAGTCAATGAATATGTTTGTTGATGGGACTAATTATGTTTTATTTGATATTGGTCAACCAATGCACATATTTGATGCAGAAAAATTATGTAAAAAAAGAATTATTATAAGAAAAGCAGATGCTGGTGAAGTGTTAGAAACATTAGATGATGAAAAGACAGAGTTGCTACAGAATGACATTGTTATTGCTGATGGATTACATGTAGTTTCTTTAGCGGGTGTTATGGGTGGCAAAGAGAGTGCAATTGGTAATGATACACACTCTATATTTTTAGAATCAGCAAATTTTGATGCAACAACAATTCGTCAATCTGCAGCTCGACATAAAAAACGTACAGAATCATCAATGCGATTTGAAAAAAGTTTAGATCCATATCAAAATGTCACTGCAATTGAACGATATTTAAAGTTATTAGAAGACGAGGGTGTTGCGTATAATGTTCCGGGAACAATTCAGTCAGTAGGAGTGTTGCCTGAACGTGTGAAAATAACAATTGATCATGAGTTTATTGAAAAACGATTAGGAGTTTCGGTCTCATGGCAACAGGTACAAAAAATATTATATGCCTTAGAGTTTGAAGTTATCAAACAAGAGATTAATGGAAATGTTGTGTATGACATCACTGTTTCAACATTTCGTGCAACAAAAGATGTTTCAATTAAAGAAGATATTGTGGAAGAAGTAGGGCGATTTATTGGATATGAAACTATTGAGATACAGTTACCGGCGTTACCATTGCGGCCGCGAGATATTACTGTGACGAACAGAAGGCGGGAAATAAAAAAAATATTAACATATACGGGTAAAATGCGCGAACTGTATACGTATTCATTTTTTGATGAATCATTTTTACAATCAATTAATTGGTCTACAAAAAACTATATTGAAGTAAAAAATCCTGTATCGCAAAATCATTTTCGTTTGGTAACAACGTTAGTGCCAAATTTACTTAAAGCATTGCAAGAAAACGCAGAACAATACAAACAGATTCGTTTTTATGAGTGGGCACGAATCTGGTCACAACAAGATGGACAACCAATTGAGACGCAGGTTGTTTCTGGTATTTTATATGACCAACATGCGGCGATTGATTTTTATCAAGGTAAAGATTTAATTCAAAGTATGTATGATGCAATTGGCATGTCAGTCTCATATGCTCAAATTGAAAAACCAAACTATCCATGGATGCGGCCATATCAGTCTGCTCATATTATGTACAATGATCAGATAATTGGTACTATTGGTATGATTACTGATGCATTTGTGCAAAAACTAACTCCAGGAGGTACAGTTTTTTATTTTGAATGTAACGCAGAAATATTAACGAGTTATAAATCTGTGATTACTACATATAAACCATCATCAAAATATCCAGCTGTTATTCGTGACATCAGTATGTTAACGCCGCTTTCTATACGCGTACAAGAATTGCAAGAAACCATTGTACATGTTGATGAACGCATTGTTGACGCTCTGCTTCTTGATCATTTTCAAAAAAATGAATGGCATGATAAAAAGTCTGTTACCATACGCATTAATATCCAAGATGAACATAAAACGTTGACGTCTGAGGATGCAGATGCAGTATGTTCTGCAGTGTATACAGTATTATCATCTAAAGGGATAGAAATTAGATAATGAAACAAAATTTATTTTGGTATGTATTAACAGCGATTGTAATTATTATTGCTGATCAAATTACAAAATTTTTTGCATATCAACTTGAACATGCGCATAATGTAACTTCATGGCTATCTTTCGATGTAGCAATCAATCGTGGAATTTCGTGGGGAATGTTTAACGGTTCAAGTAATAGTATGTTTATGATTGTAACTGTTGTAACGTCTATTATTACTATTGGAATTGTCTGGTATGGATATACACAATATATTAAAGGTATTTTTCTTTGGGGATATTTATTTCTTGCATCTGGGGCATTTTCAAATATTATTGATCGATTTTTGTATACTGGTGTGATTGATTTTATTCATTTACATTATGCCGTATATTCATGGCCGTTTTTTAATATCGCAGATGTTTTTATTGTACTTGGTGTTATGATTATTTTTATTCAACATATTAAAGAGTGATAGTATGATTGCAAAACTATGTACATATATTGCGACGCTTGGACCAATAGGTCATTCACAAGCATCAGGAACTGTTGCTGCTATTGTGACAATGCCAGTAATGTTTTTATTGAGATTAATTTTTGCTGATGACATGGCATATGGTATTGTTATTGTAGTATTAGTTGTTATTTCTTTTTTTATTATTCGTTATGTACTTAAAACTAAAGTAAAAAGTAATGATGATCCTAATGAAGTGGTGTTGGATGAATTTTTAGGTTGTTTAATAACATTTTGGGCAATTCCGCTATCAAGTCAATCGATGATTATTGGTCTTATTGTATATCGTTTTGTTGATCTATTGAAAGTTGCGCATTTGCATGATACTGAAAAACAATCGAGTGTTTGGGCTATTATGCTTGATGATATAGTTGCTGCAGCGCTTGCAAATATTATATTGCAATTTTTGTTTTAACAGCAGAAGTAAGAAAATGCTGTGACTAGTAATCCTACTATCGTTACTTTAGTATATTCGCGAATTTTTCTTTTGTGTGATATTTTAAGTCTGTTTTTGTATTCTTCGCATCTTTCTATTAGGGTGTCTAATATTTTTTCGTTAAATAGAACGCATTTTTCGAAGTCATTATTCTTATAATTTTTATTTTCGTATATGAATATTGCTTTATCTTTTTTAAGAGATTGTAATACACAAAGTACATCGGACCTTTCTTGATTATTCATTTTTGATGCAAGAATATTAAAAATGTTTATATCATTATAAAAAATGTGGTCGTTGTTATAATGCTTATGTGTATTTTGTAGTAACAAAAATGTCATATAAAGAGTTTCTGCGGGAATGAATTTTTCTGTAACGTTAAATTGGAAAAGAGAATATAAATTATTCTCGTCAGTGATGTTTTTTATTTCTTTACTCAGTTGATCATCAAGTCGAGTTAGGTCTATTGTTGCGCTATTGTCATAAAGTTCTATACCGAAGCAGTCAGTTGTTTTGTCTTGAGACTCAATGGTGAGCATTATCTTTCCTGCAAAAAATATGTTTGGAATTAGTAGTATTATGAGTAGATAGTTTGCTTTCATTATTTCTCCTCTGTTTTTTTAATACAAATTTTATGATATATTTATACCATGATTAGGGACATAGTAAAAACAATTACAAATCTTATTCGCGATATTGTTGCACCGCCGTTTTGTGCTTCATGTAAAGTTTTTTTATCACAGGAATCGGTTTTTTGTGTCTCATGTTATGCAAGTATTATTCCAATAATTACAACGCAATTGTCAATTACAGCATCAAAGAAGGTGACTGTTTTTGCAATATCAGATTATAAACATCCAATTAAAAAATTAATTCAAGCGAAACATTATAAAAATAAAATTGCAGGAATACAGCTTGGGCAGTTGATGTGGCAAATGACTAATATTGACAAGGTTGATTTTGATATAATTGTTCCTATTCCACTTCATTGGACACGATATGCATATCGTGGATTTAATCAGGCGTATGATATGAGCAAAATTATTGCGCAAGAAAGTGACAAACCAATTATAAATTTATTGAGACGAACAAAAAAGACACGTTTTCAAGCAGAACTTTCTGGCGATAGTCGTGAACAGAATGTGAAAGGTGTTTTTGGGGTGTATGTAAAAAATAAAAATAAATTTGAAGGAAAACACATTTTGCTGGTTGATGATTTGATGACGACGGGTTCGACAATAAAACAAGCCGCAAAGGTTTTGTATACTTTGCGGCCAAGAAAAATTACTATTGTTGTTGCTGCTCGGACGTGCTAGTCATCCACCAAAGTGGGTTCCAGCTAGAACCAGAATTTTCTTTATCATTATTATCATCATTATTATCAGATGATTCTTCTTTTTGAGTTGATTTAATGAAGGTGCTTCTTTCTAGTTTTTTTTGATTTTTTTCTTCTATTTTTTTCATGTATTCGTTATGTTCTAATCCGTCCTGCATTGTCGTTAATAAGACAATCATAGGGTCTTTTTCGTAAATGTTTTTTAAAGCATTCTGTAAAACAATCCATTTAATATATTTTTTTTCGCTAAAGTTAGATGTTTTTATTTTTTTACTGTTTTCATTGTGTAATGAACGTAACGAATCTGTAAGATTATACAATAAATCTATGTATTTAATTATTTCTTCATTTGGATATTCGTATGTTATATCTATAAAATCGCGAGTGTTAGACTTAATAATATCAAAAATTTTGTTTCTGTACTCCTCAAAATAATTTAGAAGAATTGCGTATACTTTTTCTCGAGTGTTTTGAAGTAGTAAACCAATATTTTCTTTTTCAACATCAGAGTCTTGTCCCCAAGATGGATTGAGGCAGTTTGTAATGTTTTGTTTATTTAAAAGATCGATAAATGATTGAAGTTTGTAATAGGGTTCAGCAATTACATCAATTTTTTCCGGTTGATTTCTTTTATCAATTTTGATAGAGATTTTAGAAATAAGATTTGTTATTGCTCTGTAACATTTTTTTTGTATACTTTGATTTGTGGGTGGATTTACATCGGGATATTTATCTTTATTATTGAGTACATACACTACGCCATCATGATCATCGCATAAAGTTTTTGACACCATAATTCCCAATTTGTGTTCTGTTAAAATAGGCATGTCGTGTTCTTCGTATGGTTCAAATAGATAATCATACTTATCGTTAAATTTTTTCGATTCTTTTTTTATAAATGTGTTTATTTCTTTTATATCGTTGTATGTAATTTTTTTAATTTTGGAAAATTCATTGTTTAAAAAGTATTCAACAACAGAGCTATTGTAAGTGTTGCTATCTGATTCTTCATGGCTGTTTAGGTCAGTATTAGTTTCGAATATTTCTATTTCGTTATTTGATTTGCTTAGATTTTTTTTTGAGTTGTTATTGTTTTTTTTCGTATAGTTAATGTTATTTTTATTTTTTTTGGTTGCATCTATATAATGCGCACTTGATGAAAAAAGAATAGTAAGACAAAGATGTGTTATGATTTGCTTCTTCATAATAATCCTTTTTGGTGTTCATTAAACTCTACTGTTACCTTATTAATTGTTTTGTGTGTTTTAATATTTTCCGTTTTCCTCCTGTCTAATAAAGTTGTTTGTTATTTTCATTTGATGCACTTTACCATAAAAAAATGATCAAGTGAAGTGTTTAAAGTTCCTCGTCCATATTGAATATGTCTTGGTTATTATTGATGCTTTCAAATAAATTATTTACTTCTTTAACTTGACTACTTAAAGTATTTGTTATTTTATTCATTTCTTCATTGATTATGATTTTGGACAATGGTGTAATAAAGTCACTAAAATTTTGTTTTATATGTGAAAAATAAGTTAATCGATTTTCATTTGATAATCCTGTATCTGGAGATTGGAGTATGCATATTACGGCAGCAAGGTGTTTGATTCTGTTTCCTATGCGATCCACAAGTGTTTTTGTGTTAGAGTTGAGATATGAAAAATTTTTATTATCTAAAGCCGCGCGAAACTCGTTTATTAGATTTAAAGTTTCGTCTCGTTCTTGTATAAATTTAGGATCGTTTTTATCAATATTTATAGGTATGTTAAACATCCAGAATTTTCCATATCCATAATTGACTGAGATATGTTTATTGTATACACCCAAAGGGTTAAGCCAAAAAGTGTTTTGTGGGCTAGTTGAAAGAGGTACAATATTATTGTTATTGTTCATTCCGCAACAAATTAATGGGAATAATAAAAGCGTATAAAAAATTTTCTTCATTATAAATCCTTTTTATTAAGATAACATGTAATTTTGAAAAGCATCGTTGCAGTTTATCTATTCTGTGGTACTATACCAGTAGGATGAATAGTAGTAAAATTTTTTATTGATAAGGATATCATATGAACGTTAAATTTTTGAAGCATTCAGCTTTTTCAACATTAAGCATAGTATTATTGCTTTCGTTGCCTGCATGTTGGTGGCCGTTTGAAGATGATAAAAAAACAACAACTGTAACAGAGCAACCTGTGGTGCAAAAAGTAGTAGAACCAGAATTAACTGGTGAAGTTGTTGTTACTATGGGTGGAAAACCGATTGTGACAAGTAACAGTTTACAGGAAGAAAAAGATAAATTAATTGAATCAAATCCACAATTCAAAGCAATGATGGCATTTATGGATGTCAAACAATTTGATCGTAATCTTTCTGATGGATTAACTAATCAGGCAATTGTAGATCGATATGTGTCAGACAAGGGAATTAATAAAAGAGCTGAATATAAAAAAGATCTTGCTGATGGATATAAAGCAGTTGAGCGTATGATTAACACAAAATATTTTAGTGAATCATTTTCAGTTTCTGTAACTGATACTGAGGCAAAAATATTTTATGATAAAAATAAAGATGTTATGCCTGAATTGCTAATTGCACAAGGTGGTGTGCAAGCAGTTGGTATTGAATTTGATACCAAAATGAAAGCTAATGAGTTTTTGAAAAAAGTAAAAACTGGAAAAGATTTACAAGCAGTTGCACAATCTGAAGGATTATCTGATCAAGTTAAAGATTTTAAAATGGTAACGCAACAAAGTCTTGGTATTGATCCAAAAATAAAAGAACGTGTTCTTGGGTTTAAATCATGTCCAACTGCTGAAGTTGTAACGCTTGATGATAAAACGCATGTTGTTGTGCAGGGAATAAGCAAAAAAGATCCTGAGTATCGTTCGTTTGATCAGGTGAAAGATGGAATTAAGACATATTTAGAAAAAGAAAAACGAGCAGAAGAGTTTGACAAAAAGATTGAACTACTTAAAGAAGAATATGACGTGCAAGTTAATGAAGATTATTTTGCAGGTGATGAGCAAGCAACAGCATTTTATGATGATGGTATGCAAGAACAACTTACTGCATAAGTATGCAAAAGTATGAATAATAAAAGCGGAGAATTTTTTCTCCGCTTTTTTATAAGAGGAAGTAATATGTATAATAAAAGTTTCTTTTTAGGAATATTATTGTTTTCACCATACGTTTATTCAGGGTTGATAACTATTGATACCATAAAAGCAATAGTCTCTTCTAAAGAAGGTACAAAAATTGTCACGCAATCGGATATTTACCGACCAACATTATCTGGTGAATCTCAAACACTTGATAATATTTTATTCGAAAAAGCAGTTATGTTAGACGCGAAAAAACATCAGATAGTTGCTGGTGATGATGCGGTTGAGAGTTATTTGGAGCAAATTATGAGTGATAATCACTTAACGCCTTCTCAAGTACGCGAACTGTTTCGTTCGGGTGGATATACATATGATGAGGGGTTAAAACAATTACGGGACATGCAGACGATTAACTCTATGATGCAATTTAAAGTAAGCTCTGAACTAATTATTCCACGACGTGAAGTTGAGCAATATTATCAGGATAATCCTTTTTATGATGAAGCAAGTTATACAGTTCGCAGAACACTTGTACCATTTGCAAAAGATATGACCAAAGAAGAGCAAAAGGAAATTCTGCAAGATCGAACTGCAAGAAGAAAGAGTGAAAGATTCATTTGGGGTGATTCGTTTACTGTGCAGGAAAATGATTTGGCCGAAGAAAAAAAATTTATTACAAAAATTAGTGTGAGTGATGTTTCAGAACCGCAAGCAGTTTCTGGTGGTTTTGAATTATTTCAATTGATTTCAAAAAAAGAATCTCGATTGTTGAGTTTAGATGAGCGTTATGTTGAAATTGTGCAAATATTGCAACAACCAAAATATGTTGATGTGATGAATAAGTATCGCGAAGAATTATTTAATTCTGTTTCGGTTATTAAGTTTTAAAATTTTTCTTGCTCTTTTGAATGAATTTCATCCCATAGTAATAATGTTTTATTGATAAGTTCATCTTTTTGATTATGCAGTTCTGGTTTTTGTTCAAAATACAAATTAAGTAGTGTTTGCAAATCCATCTCAACAGATGCTGTTTCAAATCGCCGTTGACGATTAGAATGGACACGTATAGGCAAAATTCCTGCAATATAAATTGCTTTTTTACACACACTCTCAACCATTTGCAAATCAACGGTATCTTTTTTTCCTGGTGGAACATGATAAATAATTTTCACAACCGCGTCGATGATATCATGTTTTTCAATTGCATTTAATACTTGTCGTGTTTGAGGTTTATCTGGAACAAGAGCAACTTCAATTTGAATAAACGGTCGTGTGGGAACTTTTATAAATTTATAGCTAGTGTTTTTATTCTCAATTGTAACAAGACAAAATCCTTTATCTTCTTTTCGTTCACCAAAATCAATTCGTTCAATTGATCCAGAATAAACTATTGGTGGATGGGCTTTATTGACTTGTTGAAAACGATGTAAATGCCCAAGCGCAACATAGTCAAAAGGTTCAATTGCAAGTTGTGATGGCATAAAAATTGGGTCAGTGCCATAAATTGCACGTTTTTCTGATCCGGAAAAAATTCCTTGATCAACCGTTAAGTGTCCTGCCAAAACACTAGGCAGTTTTGGGTCAAGTTTTTGTGCCAAATTGGCAATGATATTAACAACTGCTTGCGAAATATATGAGGTAATCTCTATCGCAGTTTTTTTTGCATGTTTTTTTGAGAGTGAAATAGTGTTTCTTGTTGGCCAAGGGATTCCCACAATTTGTACAAGGCCATGTTTTGTGTTGAGTATGACTGTTTCTGGTTTTGCAATAACATGAAATCCATCTAAAGGAAGTTGTCTAAAAATATCAAGAGCGTTTGCTTTTCCAAATGTAAGTGGGTGATCGTGATTGCCAATAACAATAATAACGGGAATATTTGCTTTATATAAACGTAAAAAACATTCCATTAATAATTTTTGTTGGGTTTGAGATGGATTATGCGTTTTATATGCATCACCAGAAAAGAGAAAAAAATCAACCTGTTTTTCTATTGAAACATCAATGCAAAAATTGAGTGCTTTTGCAAAATCAAGCAAACGTGTATGAATTCCTGTTGTATGATCAATTTTGCCATAATTTTCCATACCAAAATGAATGTCAGCTGTATGTATAAAACGAATCATTGTTCTTCGTAAAATGTAAAATCTTCTTGTAACACACGTGCACCAGCAAAGAGTTTTTTGGTATCTTTTTTAGGTGTTTTTTGTGTATGGCTTATTGTTGTAAATTTATTTTTTTTATTTTCTTTTATATTTGCAAAAGGTCCAATTTTTGATCGTTTATTAATTATAGTATTTTTGATAATGCTGTGTGAGTAAACAATACTATTATCACCTATTGTGCTACTCTCAATAGAGCAAAATTCATGGATATGACAATAGGCACCAATAGTTGTGTTTCCAATTAAATGTACTCCGCAGCCAATATAACTACCTTCACCGATAATTGTTTGTAAGTCAATATGTGTACTTTGTAGGTCGTCAAAACGAACTCCCAGATCCATCCAATGGTTTATCAATTCATCGCGTTTAATTTGTTCAACATCATTAAGTTCTTCAAATGTATTAATGCCACGTACATAATCAAAAGGTGCTTTTGTAGTTGCAATTTTTTTATTTTGTTCATTTGCAATATTGACAAGGTCGGTAATATAAAATTCATTTTGTGCATTATTAGTTGTTAAAAAAGAGATATTTTCTTGTAAAAATTTTCTTTCTATCAAATATATACCAGCATTAATCCATGGATATTTGTGTATTGGATCATTTAGATCTTTTGCTTCAACAATAGTTATCTTATTGTTGGTTGTAATAACTTTACCATAACGATTTCCTGGTGTTTCTAAATATGAAGTTACAAAAGTAATTGCAGATTTTTGGTTTATATGTGTTTCATACAGATTTTCTATAATATTTGACGTTATAAGTGGAACATCTCCATTGAGCACTAAAATATGATTAGTGTTCCATGTTTCTGAAGTTACTGCAAGTGCATTCCCTGTGCCCAATTGCTCTTTTTGTTCAATAAATGTGATTGGCTCAGAATGATGGTTTGTGATAGTTTTTACAACTTTTTGTTTGTTATATCCAATTACAATTGTTGTTGGTAATTGCATTTGTCGTAATAATTTTGTTGCATATAAAATCATCTCTTGACCGCAAATTTTTTCAACAAGTTTAGTGCGATCATTTTGCATCCGAGTTGATTTTCCTGCTGCAAGAATAATACCTTGCATTGATTTCTTCATAAACAATATCTCCCCAACTAATTTTTATAGACCTAAGTTATAAGTAAGTGATTCACAAAAGTGTACCATGATTTGGTTGATTATAAAAAAGCTTAAAAAGTTATTTATGAAAATAGCCATTGATTGCATCGATTTAATAGTGTTTTAAAATAACTTTGAAATGAATTTATTTTTTCTTTATTTGATTGAATTTCTATATTTTCTTCATTTTTTTCATTTGCAGCACGAGACCAATTGAATGATCCGTCAATAATAATTTTTTCATTAATTATGGCGAATTTGTGATGCATTAGACCGCTTTTTTTCTTAGGAACAAATATTTTTACAGATGGGTGAGATTTTTTGTAAAAATTAGGCTTGTAGTAGTTTTTGTGAGTTTTTTTATAGGAATTAAAAAACATAGATTGAATTATTATTGGTATATTGATTGCGCTAAATAGTAGGTATAGTTTAATGAGTCTTTTTTGTGATGTTTTCTTCATAACTTTTCCTTTTTATAGTTTTTGTTAATATGTCAAACTTTTAAAATTCCTCAATTGGGGTATGATTAATACCAAAATAAGATTAATTAAGATAAATTCTTTTTTAGGCAAAATAGGGTAGTTCATGGTTACTGCAATACAAAAACGATTATTGTTTATAGCTTTTATAATATTTATACAATCACAAACGTTATTTGCAATGGTGTACGATAATAGATTTTTGCCGTTATATAAACGTCCACGATTATTTACAGCTGCAAATCCGTCATTATTTTCGGTTGATTTCTTTGCAACAACAACAAGTAAGGCATTTGGTTCTAATGAAGAGACAATTGGAATTCCAGAATTATTTGGAAAGTTTGATCTAAATCAATTGGCAAATTCAATGGTTGCAGCTGGATTTTCAAATCCACTGAGAACTGATTTGCAAGGTGCGCCACTTCCTTTTATAATGGACGGAAAAATTCAATCGCAAGCAGTTACGGTAGGGCTTGAACATGCATTTACTGATTGGTTGTCAATTGGTACATCATTTTTATTTATGCGTGTTAGCTCAACGCAACAATTTATTTTTAATGAACGTGAATCAACTTTAATTTTAGGTCCCGGTGATCTGCTTGAGATTGATCAGTCACGAAGAGATGCATTTGCAACAATTGGTTTGCAAAATAATCAATCAACGCAACGAGGATTTGGAGATGTTGAATTGTATGCGCGTATTTGGCGTGATTGGGACTATACGCTTAAGTGTCGAAATGTATTTGCAGGTTTTTCTTTGGGTGTATTAATTCCATCAGGAGAAAAACGTAATGAAAATGCACCGGCGTCTATTCCATTTGGAGGTGATGGACATTGGGGTTTTTTTGCACAAGTTGATGGACTGTTTGAAATTAAAGAAGATATTAAAGTAGGTGGTTTTGTAGGATTGCGTAAACGTTTTTCAAAAACACGTAATCGTAGAATACCTTTGGGTAAAGAGCCAAATATTTTTGCACCAATAACAGGATCATTAGATATTAATCCAGGTATAACATTTATAGCATCGCCGTATATTGTACTTGAAAATTTGCGTAAAGGTTTTGGGTTGGTGGGACAATATACTATTGTAGTACATGAAGAAGATGAATGGACGGATAATCGTTCAGATAAAGACCCGTCTTCACGGTTAATTGATGCAATTGAAAAAACGGAATGGGCAACAGATTATATTACTATGTCAGCATTTTATGATTTTGGTGTAGAAAAAGTATGTCGAACATTTAATCCATTGATATCAGTTCGATGGGATTTTCCGGTAATGTTTTTTATATCAAAACGTGCACCAAAAACACATCGTGTTTCTATAGGAATAGAGTTTAGTTATTAATAAGGGAATTTGATATGAATGTGATGAAGTTTTTTTCTGCAAAAAAAATCTTTGATATGTTTTCAAATGATGTTGCAATTGATTTAGGAACGGCAAATACTGTTGTGTATGCGCGAAATAAGGGAATTGTGCTTAATGAGCCATCAGTTGTTGCGATTAATGCACAATCACGAAAAGTGATTGCAGTGGGAAAAACGGCAAAAGAAATGCTTGGAAAAACACCAGAAAATATTATTGCAATCCGACCGTTACGTGATGGTGTGATTGCAGACTTTGAATTAGCCGAATCAATGTTGCGTGAATTTATTCGTTCGGTAAATGATGATCGTTCACAAATATTCAGACCTAGGCCGCGTATGATTATTGGTGTTCCATCAGGAATTACTCAAGTTGAGCGACGTGCAGTTGAGGAATCTGCAAAAGAAGCAGGTGCGCGATTTGTACGCACGATTATGGAACCAATGGCAGCTGCAATTGGCGCAGGGCTTCCAGTTCAAGAGCCGTCAGGAAATATGATTGTTGACATTGGTGGCGGAACAACTGAAGTTGCAGTTATTTCGTTAAAATCGGTTGTCTATTGTCGTTCAGTACGTGTTGGTGGTGATGAGATGGATCGTTCAATTGTACATTATGTAAAACGAAAATATAATTTGCTAATTGGTGAGCCTACTGCAGAACAGGTAAAAATTGAAATAGGTTCAGCTCTTTTGGATGAAGATATAAAAGAAGTACAAAAAATTGTCAAAGGAAGGGATTTAGTTTCTGGTGTACCAAAAACAATCACACTTACAAGCTCAGAAGTTAATGAAGCATTGTTAGAAACAGTCTCAAGCATTTTAGAAGGTGTTCGTGTGGCACTTGAAAATACACCACCAGAACTTTCTTCTGATTTAGTTGATCGAGGTATTATGCTTGCAGGAGGGGGTGCAATGTTGAAAGGACTTGATAAATTAATAAAAAAAGAGACTGGACTTCCAGTACACATGGCAGAGGATCCATTGTTTTGTGTGGTTAATGGTGCAGGTAAAGTGTTAGAGGAATTAGATTTTTTTAAAGAAGCTTTGATGGAGTAATTATTTGTGGCTCAATCGCATGGAATACGAATAAAAAAACAATATGGACAACATTTTTTACGTGATGTTCATGTTGTCGGATCAATGATAAGTTCAGTAACGTTAACACCAGAAACATCTGTGTTTGAAATTGGACCTGGGGATGGTTTTTTGACACGTGTTATTTTGCAAAATAATATTGCGCGATTATGGTCATTTGAAATTGACAAAGAATGGGTTGAACATTTACAAAACAGTATTGATGATGAAAAGTTTCGTATTATTCATCAAGATATTTTGGATGCTGATTTGCGTAGCATGTTAGACGAACATAAACCATGGGTATTGCTTGCAAATTTACCTTATGTCATTACGTTTCCTATTTTGCATAAATTGCAACAGAATAGAGATTTGATATCTGAGGGCGTCATTATGGTTCAAGATGAGGTTGCACAAAAAATTGTAAAAACATCCGGTCGTGGATTTGGATATTCGTCATTATTTTTTCAACATTATTTTGAATGGAAAATGCTTGATAAAATTCCACCAGAAGCATTTTTGCCACCACCAAAAGTCTATTCTCGTCTTTTGTATTTTAAACCTCGCGCAAATCAACCTAATATTCTTCAAGAAGAAAAATTTTGGGAATTTGTAAAAGTTTGTTTTGCGCAACCGCGACGGACGTTAAAAAATAATTTAGAAAGAGCTGATGTTGATATAACAAAAGTGCCCGAAGATATATTGAAACTTCGGGCACAACAAATGTCTATGAATGATTTTTTGAGTTTGTGGAAGTTGTTTTCTACTTCTGATAATAAAGTAAATTTATAATTTTAAACTTGCTTTGTTGTCAATGTGTAAAAAAATCTCTGTAATCAAGGCCATCACCTTTATCCCAGTCTTTTTTTGTATATACATTTCCATTATCATCGATACCTGCAAATTTATTGCCAGCGTAATAAATATATTCAATTTTTAAATTATTTTTTTTAAATATTTCTATTGTTTTACAAATAAGATCTTTAAGTTTGTAACCTTTGTTTGAGTCCCATCTAACGTTATCAATAACGATTCTATTTATAAGACCTTGTGTTATTGCGCTTTTATTTATAATTTTTAAACCGTTTTGATCTAATAGATTTTTCAAATCTTTGTAATTGTAGTATATATTACTAAAATCGTTGATGAAATTTATGTCATATGAAGTATAGATACATAAGTTGTCATTGCTATTTTCTATTGAATCTTGGTTAATTGTAGTATTTGGTAATAATATTTTTAGTGCTTGCTCAAATGTTCCTTCTTTCACTTCGAGTGTTATATTAAGCAGGAAAGCAGAAAGTTGTATGGGTGGTGGGGTTACGTGTTTAGAGATATCGGCTTTTAGCGTGATAGTGTTATAATTTTTTTCGCTTGTATAGATATTGCTTACGAGATTAAGCAATGCAAACATTAAAAATTTGTTTTTCATAGTGGTCCTTTGATAATAATGTTATAAAATTTACAGATATAGTTGATTAATCAATATTCATTGGGTCATTACAACCGTAAGTGATCTTTTCCTGTTGATTATAATGTTCAAAAATACGGTTATTTATCTATTACTTATAAATTATACACGGAGTTTCAGGTGGTGCAACCGTTCTTTTGCGCATACGTCGGTGATTTTTTTTTTCACGTTTTGTCATTGCAGGTTTTCCAGGGCAATAAAAATCTCGATATGCCTTATCAATTGCGTTGTACAAATGTTTGTCATACTCTTGCGAAGTATATGAATCTGGGCGTGTTATGTTTGCAATATTTGCAAATTCTTTGCGTTTTGCATTAGAGAAAAATGGAACAGTGCGTACATATTGATTGTAACATCCTTGTCTAAATAACATTTGTTCATGATCAGGGCGAATGTCGGCAATAATGGGCGATGGAGTTGTGAAATGTTTAATATTATTTTCAAGATGATGAATAATATAAGGTAAATAGATCAATATGGGCACAGGTGCTAAAATAAAATCTTGTCTATAATGTTTTGGAGACCAATTAAAAAACCATAATTCGATATGCCCTGGTGACATATTGCGTAAAAATGAATGTCTTCCGGTAATTACTCCAGGAACACAAATATTTTTAGTTGCTGCAATATATCTTTCATGATTACATACATCAGTGCATACTAATCGATTAATTTCAATCCTGACTTGTCGTACTTTTTTGTCTATACTAAATGATATGCGATTTTTAAATCGTTTTCCTGAAAATAATTTTCCTGGAGAAAAAAAATCTATTGGTTGAATGCGATCTTTTTCTGAATAAAAATTATATACTCGTTTGAATATTTTATCGTTAACAAGATAATCTGTTTCGCATTGAATGGGACCTGCAAGTAGAATAAGTTCATTAATTGAAAGAATGCTGTTTTGTGGATATTTGTCACGTCTTATTGCAGCAAAATTAAGACAAACATTGGCGCCGTGTGAATATCCAATAAGTCTAATTTTTGGTTCGATGCCTTTTGTTATAAATTTCTTAATAAGTTCTATTAATTGTCGATATAAATGCTCTGCTTCAATATATCGCTCTGATGCACTTAATAACCCTGACCATCCAAATGTATAATAATGATTTTTTGTGTGTGGTTCAACCAATTGTGTCACTTGCTCATAGAGATTTGCAATTGCCGATGCGGCGTTTTCTTGTCGTATATCGTTGATATCAATTTCATGTAAACCAAATTTATGCATTGCCTGGTTTTTATAAAAAAATCTATCTTGTCTAATATAATAAACTGCACGCTCGTACGGTGTATTTTTAATATCATCACTAAAAAAACGGAAGAAATTTTCTGAAGTTAAATGTGGCTGAATACTCATAATGCCGTGCACAAATACAGTGATCCAGACTACTTGATCTGGCATATTGTCTGAAAAACACGAAGATGTTCTGTAGGAGCTTGTTGTGATAAATAAAGTTATTACAAAGATGTATTTACGTATGGTTTTCATTATATATCCGTTTGATTACTAATACTTTTAAAAAAAGCAGTTATCGCGTGCTTTGTCCAGTTTTGTTTGAGTTTAACCTATGTATTGCTTTCTATTTTTATGATACTAAACAACTTAAATTAATTTCAAATAAAAATTAAAAAAACTTGAGTTTGACAATATATTGATTTTTTATAGGTTTAAATGATTATTGGATTTCCTTTATAATCAAATATAATTCTGTCACCATCATCAAACTCATCGCCCAATTCTCCATCACTTGGTTTTTCCTCTTCGTGTTCACTGAAGTCAATGCTCAGTACCCATGGATCAATCCATGGAACTTTCCACCATTTATTAGGATCATAATTACCCCATTCAAATTTTCCTTGCATTACTTTTTCTATCAATAAAAGTGATTCTAAAGTACTTCCGTAATATTGCATTGCTTTATCATGGCCTGATGATATAATTTGTCCAATTTTATTTTCTATTACATCAACGGGTCGAAATAATTTGTTATTTTGTTCTTCAGGATTTGCATGTCCTTTTTGTATTAATACTTTTGCATTGAATGTTCTTCCTCGTTGCGCGGCTACATGCAATGGTGTTCGATCACTATGATCTTTTGTTTTGGTGTCGGCTTCATGTTGAATAAAAAATGATACTATTGAAGGTGCGTGGTATGCGGCAGCATAGTGTAATGGTGTCCAGCCATTATTTTTTGATGGGATATCCAATATTTGTTTTGTTAAGTTTGTATCATTTTTTTCGATTCCAGAAAGAATTTTAATCAATTTAAGATCGTTTTCGTGTAGTATGCCGTCATTTTCGATAATATTTATTAATTTTTGTGTTTCTTGATTTGTTTTTAATTCTTTTAATAAACGTCTTTGTTCTCCCTTTATCCAGTCTTCAAGTTTTGGTAATTTTTCGTGTTGCACGCCCAGATTGAGATTTGAATTTAATAATTTAAGAAGCGGTGTTTTTCCGTCATTTCGACTTGTGGTTAAATCTGCACCTTTTGATATTAAAAACTCTATAAGTGCTCTGTTTTTTTTACCTGTAGCAATATGCAGCGGGGTTTCACCGTCACTATTTTGTACATTCCAATCGATTGGTTTGGTTAATGCGCTAATAATAACCCGTGCCGTGTTAGATTTTTTCTGTTCTCTGGTTTGCATAAGAAAATGAAGCATCGAATTTACTTTTTTATCTTCTAATATTGGATTTGATATGCCTTTGAAATAAGCATTTTTGGAAAGTTTATTCAGGAAATTTTTTTCTATCATTTTCAGTTGATCACGATAAACACCGGTAACTTTGCGATCTTTCAAAAGTGCAGTAACTAATGTTTTTTTATCTTTTACAGACAATAAATCGCTTTCTAAAATTAATTGTATAGTCAAAGGTACTACTATTGCATCAGTAAGATCCTTAATTGGCATTAATTCTTCTGGAGCATGATCTAATGGTAATTCTTGACGTATATTCTTTTTTTTCTTAATAAATCCTCGAATTAAAGGTCTCAACTTATTTATGCCAATTGTTCCGTTTTGCAAATAATATTCTATACGAGTTTTTATTTTTGCAATATCTTTTGCATCTTCTGGTTCAAGTTCTCCTGCAATATAAGATTTGTATTCTCCAACTTCTTTTAGGGTTATTAACTGTTCTTTTACTTTTTCAACACAGAGTAGTCTATCTTTCCAAAAAGTAGTACATGTAAAGAGCAGCAAAGAAGTTACTATAATTAATTGTTTTTTCATATGTTATCCTTTTGTTTTCTATATAAAATTATAACAAAAGTTAAAGTGTTAATTCAACAACATACCCTTGTTATTTTATTTTAAAATAAACTATACCAATATTATGGGAAACAAAAGGGGATGATTATGGGAAACAAAAGGGGATGAAATGACGATTTTTGAAAGAATTGCAGATGTATTAGGGCTTTGTTGGAGCTTATTTCGCTTGTCAATGCAAATTGTGTATGGCGGGTGGAAGGTTTCAAAGTTGCACAAGCCAATAGTTACTATTTTTGGTGGTTCTCGTCTTGAGGAAGGAGATGAATATTTCAAACAGGCTCATAAATTGGGAAAAATGCTTGTTGAAAATGATATTTCGGTGCTTACTGGTGGTGGTCCAGGAATTATGGAAGCTGCAAGTTGTGGTGCACAAATAAGAAAAACTGGAAAAGGTGCGAGTATTGGAATTGGGGTTACTGATTTAGGTGAAGGTCAAAATCCGTGTGTGGATGAATATATTGAACTCAATTATTTTTTTGCACGAAAATGGTTGTTAACACGTTATTCTCGTGCTTTTGTAGTGTTTCCTGGTGGATTTGGAACATTAGATGAACTTGCTGAAGTGTTAACGTTAATTCAGACAAAAAAAATGAAACAACTTAATGCGCCTATTATTTTAATTGGAAAAGAATTTTGGCATGAATTCATTGATTGGTTGGAAGGCGAAGCCCTTAAGCACGGATTTATTGATCCTGAACATTTTGCATTATTTACTGTTACTGATAATTTGCATGAAGCGTTTTGTTTAATTCGTGATGAATGTAAAATTTAAATTTTTATTTTTTTGAGAGTTTTATACAGACAAATAAGTTGTATTAAGGGCATATTTTCTACATTTGCAAGATTTATAAAAGGGTATAATTTCATTATTTTTTTATTCCAATTAAACGTAATCATTGTGGCCATATTATTAGTAAAAATTATTTTTTTATGACTTTGGTCAGAAAATTTTTTTATAAGAATTGCGTTATCGTGATACACCATATATACGCTATGATAGCAAATATTATTTTTAGAGCCTTTTTCTTTTATAGTAAAAAAATTGTTAAAAATTTTTATTTTTATATCCATATGATCTTTTATTTCTTTTTTTAATAATAATTTTCCAGTTTTTTTATCAAAAATATATGCGCATTTACTTGATTTATCTGTTGGTTGTACAATTAGTGAGTATAGAGATTTTTTGGGATCATTATTTTCTTTTATAACTACTCCACTTATACGCAGAATTACTTTGTCTTCATATGTTATTTTTATGTATTCATAATCATTTTCAAAGTATTTTGTTTTTTTGACAATAAATTCATCAAAGGTATCTTTTTTCGAATTTGTTGTTTTATGATTAAATAACTGTTTTTCCTCTAGGGAGCAATAGGGTAAATTTTTTTTGAGAGAGCTTCCTTTTTTTTCATAGTTAATAAAATTATTTTTAAACTTTATATTGCACATTTTGTTTTTGGGTAATTTTTTTTCTATCATACAGTCATGATTATATTGGTTATATATTTTTTTGGGATCACAAATAAAAAGTTTTGTTTCACAAAGGTTGATGTATGTTTCTCGCAAATATTGTAACATTGAATAGTTTGGTTTTAAATCGGTTAGGCTTGTAAAAATTTCTTTTAGTTTCATTTGAGTTAGTTTATTGACAATGTTTGATGTTAGGTAGTCTTGAGTATCAAGATCTTTATTATTATGGCAAATTTCTGCACAAATAAATAAATCATTAAGTGAGGTATTACATTTTTTAAAAAAGTATTTTTTTTGAGTTCTATTTTTAATTATATGGTCTAGTAGATCGATAATGTATTCATCTTCTGGAGTTAGAGACGATGTGTTTGTGTCTGTTTCCAATTCGATGATTTTATTTTCTTCTTCGAGATAATTTTCCGTGTTATTCATACATATTGCTGGTAAAATGATAGAGAAAGCGATAGCAATAATAATTGAATGAAAATAATTTTTAAACATGAAAAAGCCTTTTGTTTTGATTATATTGATAGTTTGCCTCATTAAGGTCATGTTGATATACTAAAAAATAAATTAAATTTAAGGAAATATTATGAAAAAATTATTTTCTATTTTGGTAAAAAGTAGTGTTGTATTAGCAGTTTCGTTGTGTGCGCAATATTGCACTATAAATTTTGTAGTTGGCTCTCAGGTTACATATCTTTCGGGCATTAGCAGTATTTTACCTTTGATCGGTGCATTTGGGGGAATTATTGGTGCATTATTTGCAACATTACTTCGAATATTGTTTTCTACAAAAGCAATAACAGGATTTTCTTGGTTAGCATTTGTGATTCCTGGATTTTGTGCGAGTATGTATTGGGCGCATGATGGTAGACTAATTCGATTGTTTTTACCGATTGTTTGTATGATTACATTTATTATACACCCTGTTGGTCTTTATGCGTTTGCATATTCATTATTTTGGTTAATTCCCATTGTTATATACTTTATAAAACATAAAAACATATTTTTGGATGCACTTGCAAGTACATTCATTGCACATGCAGTCGGTTCGGTAATTTGGTTATATACGATACCAATGACAGTTGTTGATTTTATGTCATTAATTCCCATCGTTTGCATTGAACGATTATTGTTTGCATCTGGCATGGTGATTATGCATTATCTATTTTCATATTTATTTGAAAAAGTTGAAAATAGAGTTTTTGTATCTCACAATAAAGTATACAAACAAAGCGTATGATTACGCATCTTGCTTGCATTATGGATGGGAATCGGCGCTGGGCACAAGAACGTGGAATGTTGCCGTGGTTAGGAAATAAAATGGGAGTGGAAGGTGCAAAACGTGCAATTTTGTATTGTTTAAAAAGAGAAATTCCCTATCTGTCTTTGTATACATTTTCAATAGAAAATTTGCAGCGTGGTTCAAAAGAGAAAGAATTTATGTTTTCTCAACTGCCAAAATTGATGGTAAATTTTGGCGATGAACTTGCCCGTGCAGGAGTAAGAGCTCGTTTTATCGGTGATAAAAAGCTTTTTCCAGAATCAATACAATTGTTTATTCACGATGTAGAGAGTAAAACAAAAGATTGTTCAAAACTTTTTTTACAATTACTTTTTTGTTATGGTTCACATCAAGAAATTGTTGCAGCTGTGCAAGATATTGCACAAGATGCGATAGAAAAAAAAATATTACCGAAAAGTGTTACAAAAGAAGTTTTTGAAAAATATATGTGGACAAAAGGAGTTCCGTTTCCTGATTTGATTATTCGTACGGGAAAACAAAAACGACTGAGTAACTTTTTACTTTTTCAAGCGGCATATGCGGAGTTATATTTTTTGGATATATTTTGGCCAGAAATTACAGAAATTGATTTTGAACGTATTTGTGCAGAGTTTGAAAATACAAAACGTAATTTTGGAAAGTAATTTACAACATAAACCCACGATCCATAAGTTCATGTTTCAACTGATATGGATCTGTAAATTGAATGCCTGTTATTCCAAGTGATTGTGCTGCTAGTACGTTTTTTTTTCTGTCATCAATAAAAATAATTTGTTTAGGTTGTAAATTGTGTTTTTCTAAATGTTGTATGAAAAATTTAGTGTTTGGTTTTTTAATAACCATATTGTTATTTTTTGCGCTTTGTACTACTGTAAACTCGTCAAAAAGAGAAAATATATCAGTATATTGATTTTTAAACGTTTGATATACTGCCTGTGCAATGTTAGAACCAATATGATGGCGATAGCCAAGTTCTTGTAATTTTTTAATGATTGATACAGTTTCTGGTATTGGTGTATATTCGCAACATAATTTCATAATAAAGTCACACAATGCTTGATTATTTTCTTTTTGTGCAAGATCAATAAGTTCTTGTGCGCTTGTAGGTTCTTTTGAAATACCTATTTTTTCAAGCATGTGAGATGTAAGTAATTTTGCTGTTTTACGATTAAAATTAGAAATCAATGCGCGTTTTTGTTTAAATTGTAGTCCGTGTTTGAACCAATTAAAAAGGTTCTTTTGAAATACAACTTCGTGCAAGTCCCATAAAAAGATAGTATTTATTTTTTTTGTATCCATACAAATAGTATACTATTTTTGTGCTAATTGTAAAAAAACAGATTTAATTGTTTTACTATGCGCGACTTGCATCATGAAAAATACCGTAAGCCGGATTCTGTGCATAATACACACTGATGCAATGTGATATATTATGTGACAACCATTTATCTTTGCGACATACCCGTCTCTTATAACTGGATGAACAACCAATACAGACTGCTTTGTCTTGCTCCCGGTAGGGTTTGCCCCATTAGCACATTACTGTGCTAGTGTGTGCGCTCTTACCGCACATTTTCACCCTTACCATTATCTCTAATGGCGGTTATTTTCTGTGGCACTTTCCGTCAATACTATCGTATTTCCCTCTGTTGATGTTATTCTCCAGAGGTACCGTGTTCATGTGGAGTCCGGACTTTCCTCTTAAAATAAAATTTAAGCGATTGCCTGGTATTTTTCATATATTTTACTTATTATTAGTATAGCAAAAAAATGTATAATTGTAAACTTTGCAAAGTATGGTAAAATGTCGATTGAAAGAGTATTTTTAAAATAAAACAAGCTATAGATTGTAGTTAAAACATATGGCTGCGCCCACGAATCATACCATAGTTGAGAAAATAAGTACCAAATAATACTTGTTGGTATAAGTGCAAAACATACAGGGCTATATGTTTGATGGCAACATAAGGAGTAAAGAAGAAGTAAAGGTGTTATGCTTATTATGTTGATATATGATTTTTTTGATAGTGTAACATTCCATATGCAAGTAAGAAGCATTGTTTGTGAAAAAATTGGGGAAAAAAATGTATACATATCAATAAAAAATAATATTAGTGAGATTGCTAATATACATATAATTTGTAGAGAGTTCATTCTGTCTGTCCTTTTTAAAATATATTTATTTGACAAAACTATATTAGTTGGATATTATTTATATCATAAAAATAATATATTTACAGCGTTGTAATTGCAGTTAAGTTTTACAAAGGGATTTTCATGAAACTACAAAGGTATATTTTGTTGATTTTAATTGTTTTTAAGACAGCTAACTTTCAAGCAAGTATGTCTATCGATGATCTTGTAACTTATTACTCGCAAGTTGAGGAACCAGATAGTCTTTTTAGTGATCCCAATATTGATGTTGATATTAAAATGATTGTTGCCGAGCGTTTAGGGATAGAGTATGAACAACAAGCTTTGGACTACATTGATGATATGCCAGACGTACAGGAAAACACAAAGCCTGATAATAACAATAATTATAACGAAAATGTTATTAAAGAAAATAATGAACAAAAAGAGCAATGCGATTCACGGTATGTTCGATATTTACCAGTGTTAAGAAAAGAAGATCCAAATTGTCCTATTCATGGAAACCATAAAGAAGAAGATATTCCTATTGTTCATGCTTTTTTAAACAAACTTGAGGATAAGGCTAAATTAAAATCTTCAGAATTTTATGAAATTGACATAAATAATGATAATGATAAAAAAGAATTAACTGTAGAACTTGAAGAAAATAAAATAAATAAAGATAATTTTGTTGATTCCTATGGTGTTGAAAGCCAGTTAAATAAAATTATTGGAATCTTTGGTCTTGTTGCTTTGAATTCTAACCAAAAGATAGCAATTGGTGGTTTTGTAACAACAACGATATTTGTCTATATTTTCCGCGAGAATATCAAACGATTTGTGAATCGTGTTCGTGGAAAAAAGGTTGACGATCAAAAAAAAGAGGTTGTTGATCAGGCGAAGAATGTTACTGTTGGTGTGAGTTAGGAAGATTAAGTTTAGTATGAATAGATCCTGAAACAAGTTCAGGATGACACAATATATCATTTTCATATAATATCGAAAATAATTTTGGATATTCATGCACATATGCACGCGCATTATCTTTTTGATGGGATGTTGTTGCCGTCTCAAGTGGAATAATAATTGTATTTTTTTTGAAAAATAAGAGCTCTGCAAGCGTTCCTGCTCCTGCGCGACTAATTACAATGTCGGAGGCGCAATAGAGTGATGCAATATTATTTGTGTATGTTATAACGATATGTTGTATATTATTCTGTTTATACCAATTGCGAAAATAATTTGGGTCATTATTGCCAACAAGGTGTATAATCTGTATAGTTTTTGGGTTGATCATATTTTGTTCGTGTAATTTCTGTGCAATATCATTTAAAAATTGTGATCCTTGTGATCCTCCAATAATCATAATGCACGTTTTATCATTTGACAGTTGTAATTGTTTGCGTGCGCTTGTTTGTGGGAGTATATCGGTTTTTTTGTATCGTACTGGGTAATTTGTAACGATACAGTTCTTTTTTGGAAAAAAATTTTTTGTTTGCCAAAAACAGACAAATATTGTTGTTGCAAAGCGAGATAAAAACAAAACAGCTTTTCCGGGTACTGCATTTAGTTCATACAGTTCAATTGGTACGCCAAATATCCACCCTGCAATACAGACGGGAAGTGAAATTGCGCCGCCTGATGAGATTATTTTTTTTGGTCGATTCCAGAGTAGTACATGGGTACATATAAAAAGTGAATGTAAAAAATTATATATGTTGGAGATGGTTTTTTGTGTGGTATAAAATCGTAAAAAGTATATGTTTTTACAATCTGTTTGTGTATATAAAATATTTTTATCAAGTGACGTGTTTGCAGCAAAAAAAATTATTTTTGTTTTTGGATTGTTGATTTGCTCTTTTTTTGCAAGTGTAAGACATGGAATGATATGTCCTCCAGATTTGCCACCAACGTATATGATAGTATTGTTCATGATAGCTACTTTTTTTATCAGTATGATATCAGGAGTTTATTTTTTTGACAAATTTTTCAACACGATGTTGTTCATATTTATTGCGTGCATATTTTTCTGCTTTTTTTAGTAATGAGTCAAATCCTTTTTCGTTACCGGTTTTGTGTCGAACTTTTGCCAAATGAAGCATCATGTTGGCATTTTTTTTGCAAAGAGATACTAAATGATTTAATATTTCTTCAGCTTGAGCGTAGTCACCTTGTTTATATAAAATAAATGCATAGGTATCTCTGTAGTGATGATTGTTAGGTTCTTGAGAAAGAGCTTTTTTGATATAATATAGTCCACGTTGTGGATTTTTTCCTTTTGTTGTCCAATAAAAACTAAGTAAGTTTAATAATGGTGCAAATGAAGGTTCATCTCTGTGTCCATTTTCAAGTGCTGTAAGTGCATTTTCATAATTTTCTTGTTCAAAAGATACGAGCGCTTGTTGATAATAAATTGTTGCACGGCGTTTTTTGTTAGTGCAAATATTAGCGCTTTTTTGTAATAACCTATAAGCCTGGTTATGGTTATTATTTCGCAAGTACAAATCTGAAGTATAGAGTGGTAACCATTCATTATTTGGATGTTTGTTGCACAGTTGTTGCGCTGTTGCAAGAGTTATTTCTTTTGCTTGTTTATTTATTCCAACAAGATGTAATGTTTTAATCCAAACAAGTTCGTTTGGATTTTCTATTATCCAATTAGAAAGTGTATTGCATGCAGTTTTGTAATCTTTTTTTGCGGTAAGAGTTTCTATTTTTAATAGCCTACTGTCTTTATCATGCGAATTTTGCTTTAAACATTTATCAAGTTGTTCGATAGTTTCATCGTACAATTGTCGCTTGAATAACGAGAGAGCCTTGTCAAAACATGATTTTTGTAATAATGTAGTACTATTTTTTTGTTCGGCTAACTTTTGTCGAAGAATAAGTCCAAAAAGATGTTGTTCAATAACGTCGTTTTTTGTTGGAGTTAGCGATAAAAAGTTTTGATACCCATCAATTGCTTCTTCTAATTGTCCAACTTGTTCTTGTAGTGATCCAATTAATAACCAACCTTTGTCAAAATTGGGATATACTTCAATGCTTTCTTTTGCAGCGGTCAGAGCTTCTTGTGGTTTATTTATTTTAATATATATTTGAGCTTTTAGAAAATGAAAAATAAAATTATTTGGTCTGCGAGGTGCGCTGTTTAAATATGTATCAAGAACAGAAATGGCATTATCCATTTCTTTTTTGCTCATATATGCTTGTGCGGTACGAAATGCAATTTCCGAGTTTTTTGGGTATTGTGCATGAAGATTAAAAAGTTTTTCCTCTGCTCTATTTTTATATCCTAGAGCTTCAAGTACGGTTACAAAAATTAACTGTATTTCTATATCATTTTTGTAGTGTGAATCAATTTTGTTGATAAGTGGATAAATTTCATTAATTTTATTATTTTCAAAAAGATAGTAAATATACCCTTTATATGCGTGAGGAGAATTAGAATCAGAGATAATCTTATCGTACCATAGTTTTGCTTCTTTCGATTCTCCTTGAAATTGTTTATAGTTTGCCCAAAAATAACTATGTATATCTTTATTTGTAATTGCACCTAGTTTTATACTTACTATAATTATGCATAGTATGGTACGATTCATATACTCACTCCTGATAACAGCGCAGTCGAAAATTAGCAAGTGCTTTTTTCAGTTCAGGGTCTTTTATTATTGCAAGTTGTTTTGTATCACGAGGATGTAATTTTGTGATTATTTTTTTTTGTAATTTTGGTTTTTGCACCTGTTTTTTTGTACGCCTTTTTTTTTCACTCTTTAGTTTAAATCGTACGTTTTTTATACGCGGTTGGTCTAGGGTTTGATTAATCTTTTCTAGCAAAAGTGGGGATAGATGATACAATTCTTGAAGGAGGCATGAATTATCGACAACTAAAATCACACTCGTGTCTGTAATTTTTTCAATTGATATATGCATGTGTAATTTGCCGGCAATATTGGGCCAATTTTTAAGTAAGTTTATTTTCCAATGTGTGTTGTTGGAAAAAAGAGAGTCTAACAATGTTTGTAGTGATTTTGTCATAAAAATTTATATGTGAGGTATGATAATCATATATCTGTAGTATATCATACAGATATCCATGTGTAGTAGAAGTTTTTTATTTTTGCTATTAAATTATAGGTGAATGCTTATGAAAGATTTTGAATATATACCGCATACGGCTGACATTAAAATTAAAGTGTATGGTCAAACAAAAGAAGAATTATTTGTGCATGCCTTGCAAGGTATGTTTCAATCAGTTGGTCCAATTATTCCTGAGTGTAAAAAAGAAGAAGATCGTGTTATTTGTGATGATTTACCAATTAAGCGTGAAATAATAATTGAGTCTCCCGACATTGATGCGTTATTAGTTGATTTTTTATCTGAGGCGATTTATTTGTGTGATGTGTATAATGAAGTATATTTAGATGCAGAAATAACTCAATTGGCTGATAAAAAAATAGTTGCAACACTTTTTGGTATTGCAATTGAGGGATTTGACGTTGTTGAATTAAAAGCAGTAACCTATCATGAGTTGAGTGTTAAACAAATTTATGGTGTGTGGCAAACGTATATTGTATTTGATATTTAAAAAAGGACAATGATGGTAAATGGGCTACCAACAAGAGAAGATATAATTAAAGTTGATGAATTTGTATGGGAAATTTCAAAAAGTTTTCGTTCTGATATGTTAGTTCCAGTACGTTTTTATGCACATGAGAATATGCTTGATAATATTTTGATGGATCGTGCGTTATGGCAGTTAATTAATGTTGCAACGTTGCCGGGAATTCAAAAATACGCATTTGCAATGCCCGATATTCATCAAGGGTATGGATTTCCGATTGGTGGGGTTGCCGCATCTGCAATTGAAGAGGGTGGTGTTATTTCTCCGGGTGGTATTGGATATGACATTAATTGCGGCGTACGTCTTTTGGTTGCTGACATGATGGGTTCTGAGTTAAAACCGTACATGAAAAAATTAGGTGCCCAACTTTTTAATCGAGTTCCTTCTGGTGTTGGAAAGGGGGGTAAAATAAAAATGGAACCGGACGAACTTGATAAAGTGCTCATGAATGGTGCGGCATACATGGTAAAAAAAGGATACGGAACACAAGAAGATCTTATTTTTTGTGAAGAAGAAGGTGCAATGTCATCCGCTGATGCATCATTAATTTCTGATCGTGCAAAAAAACGGGGGCGTGATCAAATTGGTACATTAGGCTCAGGGAATCATTTTCTGGAAGTACAAGTTGTTGATGAAATTTATGATCAAGATATTGCTGATACATTTGGTCTTACAAAAGGATTTGTAACGGTTATGATTCATTGTGGTTCGCGAGGGTTTGGACATCAGACTTGTACAGATTATTTGAAAATTATGAATAACAAGTTAGCTGAATGGGGATATGTGTTGCCTGATCGTGAATTAATTTATGCACCAATGGATTCATTAGAAGGTAAACAATATTTTGGTGCAATGGCAGCAGCTGCAAATTATGCATGGGCAAATCGTCATGTAATTGGTCATTGGGTGCGCGAAGCATGGGAACATGTAATTGGGCCGAGCGTTGAGTTAAAAACAGTCTATGATGTTTCGCATAATATTGGAAAAATTGAAACACATATGATTAATGGAAAAGAAAAAAAAGTTATTATGCACAGAAAAGGTGCAACACGCGCATTTGGACCAGGGCGACCGGAAGTTCCTGATGCATACAAAGCTGTTGGTCAACCGGTACTTATTCCAGGAACAATGGGAACAGCTTCATACGTTCTTTCTGGAACTGCAGAAAGTATGGATGTTGCATTTGGCTCCACGTGTCACGGTGCAGGAAGAAAAATGTCACGCTCAAAAGCAAAACATTTGGTTCGCGGATCTGAATTGCGCAAAGAATTAGAACGCAAAGGTATTGTTATTTGTTCTGACTCTGATCGCGGTCTTGCAGAAGAGGCGCCAATGGCATATAAAGATATTGATGAAGTGATTGCTGCAGTAAGCGGTGCAAAATTAGCAAAAAAAGTTGCGCGACTCAAACCGCTTATTGTTGTCAAAGGCGGATGATGCGTAATGACAGAAACTAAACGATTGTTTGTTGCAGTTCCGTTACCGGATGACATTTTAGATTATGTTGAACGCGTGCAAGCAAACTTTCAAAAAGAAAAATCTTTCGAAGGACGTAATGTGTTGCGCAAACATCAACACATTACGATTTCGTTTTTGGGTGAAGTTTCTGAAGATCAAATTCCATTAATCCAAGATGCGCTTGCAACAATTAGAATTGAAAATATGTTTGCGCATCTTTTTTCTGTTGATTATTTTTCTTCCGGTGATAAAATTCGCGTACTTTTTATTTATGTCATTTGTCCTGAACTTATCACACTTTCAAAAAATATAGAGCTGGTACTTTCTGAATGGACCGATGTGGAAAACCGTTCATTTGCGCCGCACATTACACTTGCACGAGTAAAGTTAGTCTTTGACAAACATGCATTGCTTGATTTTGTGAATCGATATGAAATTGAAAAGAAACAATTTAAAATTACGCAATTTGCATTGTTCGAATCTGTGCAAGTGAAGGGCGAACTTGAACATCGGGTGTTACAACTTTTTATTTAAATTTTTTCAAAAAAGTAAATTTAAATTTTCAGTAATAAAGAAAGCCTGTTATAATTACAAGCATGATTGCAATAAATTTTTTATGTATTAGTATTTTTTATTTAGTTTCAGCAGGGTGATTTTATGAAAAAGTTTTGCAGGTTTATATTTTTCTTTGTTTTAGTACATACATCTATTAGCAAGATGGAATCAATTGAAATGGACAAAGAAAGAAGCACGCGAAACGTACAAGACGCAGAAAATTTGATACAAGAATTTTCATGGGAAGATATTTTACTGAATAAATATACTTTGTCAGCTTCGGTTATTTTGGGGTTAATTTTTTTATTTAAAAAATCGATCTCGAAAGTTTCACCCTCAATTCCCGGAATTATTTCAGAAATTTCATCGATCCCGAAAGTTTTACACTCAATTCGCAAAATTATTTCATCAAATTCAGATGATTTGACTTCTGCATTGCTTAAAGGTGATTTAGAAAGTGCGAAGTATATTTGTGAAAAAAATCCATATTTGATAATTGATTTAAGTGTGGAAGTTAATTGTTATTCTTCAAAGAAGACTTATTATATTTTTCATCATGCTCTAATGAAGATCTACGGACGCTACTATACTACATTAAATAAATTAATTGAAGATAATTATGAAGTTGTTGATGAAATAGATAATTGGAAAAACATTGTTAAGTTTATTTTAGATTATGATATTGATATTCTTCATAAGGAAACTAGTGATTGTAGTCCTATTTTTTATCCAATTGTGAATAATGATATTGATATGGCGAGATTATTTATAGAAAAAGGTGCTAGTTATACCACTTATAAATATGGTTATCCTTTAACTAGAGAAGTTAATCCTTCTTTTGGTAGAAAATCCTATATTTGTAGCTTACTGCATGAACTTGCTAATAATGACATTTTTTTTGAAATAGCAAAGTTGTTAATTTATCATTTCGAGGAAAAAAATCTATCATTTGTGATACACTATCGAGATTCTAATAATTTAAATCCAGTGCATTATGCTATGAGAAACGGAAGTGTTAAAATTTTTAATTTACTTGTTGAAAATGGAGCAGATCCCTTTAATTATATAGATTGTCGTTCTGAAACAGAAATATGTAATAGTCTTTGTAAAGAATTTTGGCATTTTGCAGCAATGGGTGGAAATATTGAAATTTTAGAGTATATAAAAGAAAACTTTGAGTTAGATGTTGATGTTGATTGTGTTGATGAAAATGGCCTTTCGCCATTGTATTACGCAATTACATATAATGATGAAAACGTTTCGAATGTTTGTAATTTTTTAATTGAATTGGATTTTAAGTTTAATGAAGAAGATAAAAAAAAATTTACAAGAGGTTTAAATTGTAATTATCTCTGGAATAATACTACTATCAAAAAAAATAGTATCATTAATGATGCGCTTGCGGATAAAATTCAATATCTTATTGAGAAATGTAATGATGAATCATTATTTTTTAATCAAACTTTATTGCATCAAGCAATTTTGAATGACGCTAGTCAGTTATTTGAATTTATTATTAATTATGACAATTTTGATCTAGAAAAAACTGAAAGATACGGCAGAAGTGCGTTATATTATGCGTTTAAAAGTGACAATGCATCATTCAAACAAGCGCTTATTGATAAAGATTTGAGTTTGAATGATGCAGATATTGCGTTTTTGTTGGTTGATTTTATTAAAAATCCTGATTTAAAGGTGTTTGGTTTTGATTTGGAGGGTTTTTTAGATTACCTGTCTGTTCAGAATTTTAATTTAGAAAATATTTTAAATCAACAATATAAGATTCTTCAAGGCTGCTTTTATGTGTTAGGACATACAATTTTGTATTGTGCAGTTGAACATAATCATGAAAAAGTGATTGATTTTTGTTTGGATAATGGTGCTAAATTTGCGCAAAAAGAAGTTGAAGAATTATTATTTGAAGTTATTTATAAGGATGATTTAGATAATTTTAAGTTTTTTGTAAAGAATTCAAGTCAAGATTTTGAGTTAAATGAAATAAAGGATAATGATAAGTCTCTTTTGGTAAAAGCTTTTAATCTCAATAGAAAAAAAATTTTTAATTATCTTTTTGAGAAAGGTTTAAAATTTACTAAAGTTGATATTAAAGATCTTTGTATATTGAGTGAGGAAAATAATGATGAGTGTGATCTAAAGAGGATTAAGCTTGTATTTAATTCTTTTTGTTCAAATGAAAATAATTACAATAAGATTAATAATAAATATTATTGTAATTATTTTAATAAGTATACACTGCTATATTGTGCCTATAAACATAAAAAAGAAAAATGTGTGAAATATCTTCTTAATAAGGGAGCAAAGTTTAATGAAAATGATTTAAAAGTGCTATTGTTTAATAAAATTAAGAACAATCGTTTTGAAGATTTTAAGTTTGTAGTTGAAAATGCAAGTGAAGATATTGAAGTAGATGAGATTAAGGATGATGGACTTAAAACACTTTTGTTTCGATCTTATTTTAATAGTAAAAAAGAATTTGTAAAGTATTTGGAAGAAGAAAAATTGTATATGATTGGTGATCAAGAAAGGAACATTTTGTTGGATTTAAAGCCAGAAAAAAAGTTGGTTTGGGAAAGATTGAGCAATGGATAGTTGTGTTATTCGAATCGGTGCAAGTGGAAGGTAAACTTGAACATTGGGTGTTGCGGTTGTATGAGTAGGTTTTATTTCATATAAAAATTGCGCCAGAATAACTTACTTCCGCCGGGCATAGGCAATATTTTATATGATTCTGTAATATATTCAATAATGGTTTTAATTAGTTGTACTTGTTTTTGATCAGTTGTTTGTTTATATTGTTCTGACCAGTGAGAAATAAGCGCATCAAGAAGATCGGTTGTTTCATGTTCAGTAATTTTTGATTGATCAAGTATGCGAGCAAATGTAATTGGATCAGTTTTTTGTAATGTTGCAAAGCAAGAAAATAGTTGTTCGTGTTTAATAATACCTGTTTTTGAAGTGAATTCGGTAATCATGCAGCGTGAGCGAATAGTATCTATAACGTTTTCTTTTCGTTCAGTAAGTAATATAAAATGATAACCTTTTGGGGGCTCTTCAATCGATTTGAGTAATTTATTTGCGCATATTGCGGGAAGTAAATCTGCATTGCAAATGATAAAAAAATGATGTGAGTTTTGTTCTAATGAATAACTGATTGTTGTAAAAATGGGTTCAAGATGTTCTAGTGTGTATGTTTTTTCAGGCGCAACCCACGTTATTGCATGATGTTGTTGTTGCGCGATATGCAAACATGTTGTGCATGAATTGCATTTGTTATGATCACAAAATATATTTTGCAAATAACTAGTAACTTCGTCAACAAGAATAGAATGATTGCCAACCCACAATTGTGCAGGTGGCAATGTATGCGTATTTGTTACGCGTGTAGATTTTTTTTCTTGATACATGTAAGTATTGCCTCTAATGTTTGTTTATGCACTTGTTCAATTGTTTGTGTTGCATCAATAGTGATAACATCATCGTGATTTTTGTACATATCTTCAAAACCATCAATTACTGTTTCAAGTAGTTCACGTTTTTCAAAAGAAGTGCGTTTTCCGCGATTATCAAGGCGTGCAAGTGCATCATTAAGTGGAATTTGCAAATAAATAGTTACGTCTGGTGTACGGCCTTGCATTGCCCAGATATTTATTTCTTTAATTTTTTCAATTGAAACTCCACGTCCATATCCTTGATATGCAACAGAAGAATCTCCCATGCGGTCAGAAATGACAATGCCGTTATTATTTAAATGTGGAAGGACTTTTTTTGCAAAATGATCAGATCGATCTGCTGCAAATAATAAATATTCAGTGATATGATTTAACGGTTCTTCTTGATACTGTAAAATTTCTCGTAATTTGATTCCTAATGCAGTTGCACCAGGTTCTTTTGTCAAAAGTACGTTATATTGCAGTTCAAGTAGTGCTTGATTTAAACTTTCTGCGAGTGTGCTTTTTCCTGATCCGTCAATACCTTCAATTGCAATTAATAGCCCACATATCAATGTAACCATAATGGTATAACCTTTTTGTTAAAAATCGTGTATAGTATAGCAACAGTATACAATATATATATATTTTTTTGTAGCTGAAAGTAGTAACATGAAGCAGTGTTTTTTGTTGATGTTTCTTTTTATATCTAGTAGTTATTGTTCACAAGAATTAGAGCAAGTTAGTCTTTTTTTTCAAGATTTACCTATTGAAGTACAGAAAAAATGTGTTTCCCAATTTTTGTACGATAAGATGGTGAAATTACTTAGAAAGTATCGTGAAAGTATGTACATAGGGCTTCATAATGATCAGGTCAATATATCTGAATTGTTTGATATATGGCATGCACCAAAAGAATGTTATCAAGAAATTGCACGACATATTGTTCGTGTTTCTTTAGTTAATAAGCAGTTTTTTAAAGTTGTTACTGAGTCACTATTTTGTATGTTTTGCGATCACAAAGAATTTTTAGCTACATATTTACCTAATTATAATATAGAAACAAGTTTTTTCTATGAGTTTTATAAGAATTTTTGCCAGGTGCGTAATGATGAAAAATTACAAAAAAAAGTAGAAAAAAACTTTGAGGATCTTTTTGCTTCATTCTTACATTTGGAGTTATATCGTGATTCATTGGAAGGAAACTCAGACTATTGGAAAGGTTTGCATGACATTACGTGTGGTTCGACTTCTATTCTTTCACTTTCCAACAATACCAACAATAATTTTGATACATGTATTAAAACTAACTATCACTCTAATAAGTGTAAAAATATTACTTCATTACTAATACAAGATCATCAATCATTAGATTCGGACAACATTAAAGATATTACTGATGACGATGTTCATTTGTATGTGTTACTTTCAAAAGAAAGTAAATTAAGTGAAAGCAGTTTTCCCAAATCTGTAAAGACATTATTGTTGAAATGTGGAAGTTTTGATTTTTTTGAAAATCAATTAGAACAATTAAAACAAATTACAAAATTAGAATTATTCAACTGTTATTTAGGTAACTTAGGAAGCGTAATTGGTAAATTAGGGCAGTTAAGGGATGTGTCAATAATTTTTGGCACTAAAGATTGTAGGCAATATTTAGAAGATTTAGAGAGCAAGGAATCAACAATACTGTTAAGTTCGCTTAAAAAAGTTATTTCTTTAAAATTAATTTTAGAAAAAGGAAAATGGAATACTTTTGATATAAATAAAATTCTTTTTTCTGATTTAAAAAAATTACCATGTTTAAAGGAGCTTTATTTGGTTGATTTTGTAGGTTTTCCAATGGTATCTCTTCCAGGTTTGAAAAAATTATATATGTTATATGACCACGGATTCAAGAAAACATATTTTTCAAAATATATGAAAAATTTACAAGATATAACGATTAAAAAAGTAATTTTTAATCGTTATATGACTGTAAATACTGACAATACATTGCAGTCTATTTATTATTTGACTTTACTGAAAAAACTTAATTTTTCACTTGAAAAATTTTCGCGCTGTAGACTTAGTGTTTTGCCAGCTTTACATAAACTTTTAGTCCAGGGTGTGTATGTGTCTTGTAATGGTGATGTATGTGATGGCTATGAATGTGATCATGATGTGGATTATCACAGTGGTATATGTGAAAGTTTAAAAATTCTTCACATTAAAAATACTTGTATTTCAAGATGGATTTCATGTTTACATTTATTTTCTAAGTTAGAAAAATTGATAGTCGAGTTAGATTGTGTAACCACTAAATATATTAAGCTAAATCAATCTTTATTGAAGTTGAAAACATTGTGTATTAATTCATCATTAAGCTCTTGTTTTACATTGGCAGATGATTTTTTCGAGTATATGCCGAAACTAGAAAAGTGTAGTATTACTTATATGAAAGGACTAAAAAATATTCCAGATACATCAATGCTTAATAATTTACGCACGTTTGTGTTACGTGGAATTCCAACGTTAGAATCAATTGATGAAAGCCTATTTACGCGAAAAAAATTACGTAAACTTGAAATTACCTACTGTCCAAATTTGATACTTCCAAAGTTGGATTGTGAAAAAGATGAGGTGTTGCCTAATTTGGAATATGTTGATGTGTATACAGGAAGTGATACCGAGTATGAAGTTGACACGCAGAATGTTAAATATTTTCGTGAGTATTTAGTTGAGTAGTGAGTTTTTATTTGTTTATAGGAGTAATTATGAAGCAACATATGTTTATTTTATCCCTTTTTGTTTTGAGTGCACATTGTTCGCAAGGATTAGAAAATATATCTGATAATAAAAGTATTAAAGATTTATCAAATCAGATTATGAAAGAATGTAAATATATTGTAGATCAAACAAATTATGCTTTCATAGTTGGAGAAAATTTTAATCAAGGATATGTTTCTCGTATGTTTGATGTGTGGCAGATGTGTAATTTTCCTCTGGATACACAACAAATTTTTAATAAGCAATCCAGTAAAAAAAAGTCTCTTCTTGATCGACTTGCAGATAGATATGAATATATTCTTACATATCTTTTCGATTTTTATTTAGAAAACAAAGAAATTTTTTGTCAGGCATTACTGAGATGTTTTGAGAAAGAGCAAGAATTTTTTGCAAAAAATTTTCCATGTATTGAAAAAGATAGAACTAGAGAGGTTCCCAATGGGAAAATTTTTTATAAGTTTTGTCGGTATTTATTGCAAGATGGTTTGAGTATAAATCAAGACAAGAAGCGTAAAAAATTTTTTAATTATATTAAAAAAAGATCTTTGAGATTACAAGAATGTAGAAAAATATTGAATGATAAAGGTTTGTGGGCAGATGATGATCAAAAAAAGGTATTATATGTTGGCCCAGTGATTGAGCCTAATGACATTGCTACGAGAAACAGTATAGTATTGCTGAAAGATACCATAGTAACATTACAAATACTAAATCCAGATATCTGTTATTTTGGAAAAATTATTTCACATCTAAAACAGTTACGGAATTTAGATATTGGTTTTTGCGGAAAGCTTAATATAAGTCTTTGTTTTTATGAATCATTTTTTAAGCATAAAAAATTTGATGAACAAAAAATTAAATTAAGTGATCTGTCAAAGCTTAAGCGGCTTAAGATTTTATTTAGTTGTAGTAATAGAAAAAGAAAAGTATACAATTTATTTAATAATATTTTTATAATTGATACAGAAACTTTGCCTAATTTAAAAGAGCTTCATGTGGATAATATGCGTAATTTTCCAAAAATAGAATTGCCTAAGTTGGAAAAATTATTTTTACACTTTGAGCCTGAAATAAAAAATAGTGAGTTGCAAAATTATCAAATGACTAATTTAAAAAAACTTGAAATTACAACTGATTGGTGCAATGATGAAAAACCAAAGTTGCCAAATTGTCCAAAATTAACTTCTATTGTATTGCATAAGCTTATAGATTGATGCGATATGAAATTGTTTTTATTTGTGTAAAAAAATACGATATTGGTAACATATTGTCACATGAATTGATTTTTGCATATGATGTCATAAATTATATTTTAATGGGAGAGGTATGGCAGTTATTGAACTTGTATGTGTGGGGTTATTAGTCTTTTTTTCATCAATTGTTGCAACGACAATTGGATTTGGTTATTCTACAACATTGACGCCTTTATTGTTATTGTTTTTGCCGCTTAATCAGGCAGTATTATTTGTTGCCATTACCCATTTGTTTGGAGATGTGTGGAAATTTATATTTTTTGCAAAAGGGTTTAATATATCGCTTTTTTTGTCGTTTGGTTTGGCTAGTATAGTTTTTTCTTTTTTGGGGGCACAGGTATTATTCTTTTTCTCGTTGCCAATTTTTTCGCACATATTTGGTTGTTTTATTGTGGTATACCTTGCTTATCTTTGGTATGAACCGCAATTTAAGTTGCCTGCGAATTATTATACAGGAATTTTTGGAGGGGCATTGTCAGGATTTAGCGCGGGGCTTTTTGGTATCAGTGGTGCAATTAGAGCTTTGTTTTTAGTGCCATTTAATTTACCAAAAAGCACGTATCTTTCGACCGTTGGTTTAATTGCGTTCATGACTAACGTTTCACGCATCTTTGTGTATGTATCACATGGAGTTGTGTTAAAGTCATATTATTGGTGGGGGCTATTTTTTTTTGTTCCTGCAAGTTTCGTTGGAGCGTTTATTGGCAAAATTATTGTGGAATTCATTCCTCGAGAAAAGTTTCGTAAATTAGTTATTAGTATTCTCTTATTGTTAGGAATAAAACTTTTATTGTTTGGTTTGTGAAAAGAATGGCTATTTTTATTTGCGTAAAAAAGTGTGATACTGATTTATATAGCTTAGTATGTATAGATTCTGAAAACTTGTTCAGAATGACATGATTGGTCGTGAAATTATGAAAAAAGTAATAATAGAACCTGGATGTATTTCCTGCGGTACTTGTCAGTTTATTTGTCCAGAAGTTTTTGAAGTAACTGATCGCTCGCGCATAAAAAAAAATGTTGATCAAAAAAAGTACGAAGAAAAAATAAAAGAATCGGTAGCCTCTTGTCCGGTCCAAGTTATCAAATATGAAGAGCAAAGTAGTGAATAATTTATTTGAGTGCGAAGAAAAAAAATATAACAATGCAAAAAAACACTTTACTGTTGATGGACATTTGTTACATTCGAATGATATTTTGCTTTATGCTGCAAAAAATTACCCTGATCGGATTGCGTTAATTTATAAAGATATTCAAATTTCTTATGTACAATTATATTGGATGGCAGATGCGTATTTAAAAGAATTATTAGCACATGGGGTAAATAAGAATGACAAAGTTCTTATTTGTTTTGAAAATAGTCCTGCGTTTTATGTTGCATATTATGCTACATGGCAATTAGGTGCAATTATTATTCCTGTAAATACATTTTTGAGTGCGTATGAATTATCTCATATTATTATTGATGCAAAGCCAAAATGTATTGTAACATCAGATGATCGTGTTGAGTTATTTAAAGAAAATGGTGCACAAAATATCCCTGTTCTTACACTACAAGAAATTCCAGAAATACCAACAGTTACCCCTGAAATTACGCGAAAGTATTCTACGAAAAATTTTGAGGATATGGTTGCATTACTGTATACTTCAGGAACAACAGGTTTGCCTAAAGGTGTAATGTTAAGTTCAAAAAATATTATAACAAACATGTTGCAATCGTTTACTCGTTTAACACTTGATTATCGACACCGTGTTTTTGCAGTATTGCCATTATTTCATGTATTTGCACAAAATACCTGTGTTTGGGTATCTCTTTGCGCGGGTGCTACAATTATTTTGGTTCCTAAAATTTCACGTCGAGAAATTTTGCGTAATGTGAAACATAAACCAACTATTTTTTTAGGTGTTCCCGCACTGTACGGCTTATTATGTATGTTGCGTACGGTTAATTTTAGTTCGGTTGAGCTATTCTTTTCTGGCGGTGATGCATTGCCTGATAAAATTAGAACATATTTCTCTTTGTTATATCATCGTAAAATATGTAACGGATACGGGCTCACTGAAACTTCTCCTGTTATTGCTGTGGATTTGGATGATTATATTTCACCTACAGGTTGTTTGGGAGTTCCAGTGTATGGTGTTGATTGTTCTGTTCGTGATAAAGAAGGTAACGAATTACAAAAGGGAAAAATTGGACAGTTGTGGGTTCGTGGTGACAATGTAATGCTTGGGTATTATAATGCGCCTGAGGCTACAAAAAATGTGATGAAAGATGGATGGTTTGATACGGGTGATCGAGTTTATATAAATCGTTATGCCAAACTAGTTATTGCAGGTCGAGAAAAAGATTTAATTATTCACAAAGGATTAAATATTTATCCACAAGAGATTGAAAATGTTTTACTTTCTCATTCATTAGTTATCCGTGTAGGAGTTGTTGGTAAAATTGATCAAGATGGAGATGAAATTCCAGTTGCATTTGTGCAAGTTACAAGCGAAAAAGAATCAATTGAAAAAGAGTTAATTACGTTATGCAAACAAAGGCTTGCACAATATAAAATTCCGCGACAATTTTTTTATCAAACAGATGATTTACCACTTACTGCAACAAATAAAGTGGATAAAAAAGTATTACGAAAAAAGATAAATAGCTAAATAAAAAGAAAATCTTGATTATATCATATTCTTGTTTGAAAAAATGCTTTACAAGCATGATTCAATCTGTTATCGTAAGTATTGATAACCTCCATTTCCCCTATCTATGGCGTCTTGTCATGATAGGGGAAAATCTTTGTAAACAACTAATAGAACGGTGTTTTGTTGAAATTAACAAAAAAAAATTCAATTGGAAAAGTTTTTTCTGGCAATTATTTGTATCCATCGCGTGAAGAAAATTTTCTATTAGAAACTATGCCTTCATTTTGTGCTTCTTTATTACATAAACGTGGAAAGGCGCTTTCTAATGTTTCTGAGTGGATTGGTTTTCATGATGAACGTGATTGGCAACATCCAGTAGGTGTTTTTTGGTTGGGGCATGCAACGTGTTTAATTCGTATTAATGATATTGTTATTATTACCGATCCGGTATTTGATTCATTACCATTTTTTTCTCGACAACTTCCATTTGGTATTTCGGTTGATATATTACCGAATATAGATGCGATTCTTTTGTCACACAATCATCATGATCATATGCATATGCCAAGTTTGTACACGATACAACACCGCTCTCCTTCAATGCATATTGCAGCGGCGCAGGGTGATCAAAAGTGGTTTTCTAACAAAATTTTCAATTCTGTTGAGCAGTATATGTGGGGACAGCAGTTTGTTGTAGAAAAGAATAAAATAAAAGTGCGGTGTACATTTGTTCCTTCATATCACTGGTCGCGACGGTCACTGTTTGATCGTAATGTATCATTGTGGGGAAGTTGGATAATTGAATATGATGATGGTGTTATTTATTTTGGAGGCGATACGGCATATAATAATCATTTTTCTGAAATTGCTTCTTTATATGATATTGATGTTGCGCTTTTGCCAATTGGTCCTGCCGAACCGCATGAGCATATGAAACATTCTCATCTTTCTCCAGAACAGGCGGGACAAGCATTTTTAGATTTACGTGCAAAACGGTTTATTCCAATTCATTGGGGAACGTTTGGATTTGGGGCTGATGTTTTTGATGATCCAGTAATTCGACTTAATAATTGGTGGAAAAAAAATACCCCTCAATTGAGGGATAAAAAATTATTTGCACTTAAAGTTGGGCAGCAATTAGTTTTGTAATGTACCATTAAGTAGTGCTGTGATGTAACAGTGTATTTTCTTTTGTATCCGTTTTAAATATATTTGCGTTATAATTTTCAATTAAGTTTTGTGCGTATTCTACAGTCATTCGATTATCCATAAGTGGTGTTATATAATTTGGAAACGGTCCTCGTGGATATGGTATTTTTTCATAATAGATACAATTTACATAATCAAGAATCTGATTATATGTTTTTGTTCTTGGAGAAAGCTTTATTTTTATTGTTTTGTTTGTGGTCGCATGAAAATACTTAGAATTTGAAGCATCATAAAGAATATAAAAAGTGTAACAATAATAATAGTTGAAGTTGGGAGTGGACCAAAGATAGTCTCAAGTGTGAATTGCACGATGCGTCCACCGTCAAGAAATGGAATTGGTAGTAAGTTAAATATACCGACATTGAGGCTAATTAGTGCGATACTCATTGCGTAATAGTGCTTACCAAATTGCAAACTTCGTGCCATTGCATTCATAATTCCAATGGGACCGGTAATTTTATTTTTTTTGCCCTGTTGAAATAGTTCTGTGCTCAATGCGCCAAGATTTGAAAGTGTTGCTCCAAGTAAACGATATCCATCGGTTAAAGATTGTATAATACCAGGAGAAGACATTTTTTCTTGTTTCCACGCAATGCCTAACCATCCAATGTCATCGCCAAGTAATGGGTGCTTGTCAGATAATTGGGCTGTAACAGTTTCTGTTTGATTATTGCGTATAACTTGCATGATAAATTCTTTGTTTGGATTATGTGCAATAGTTTGTGCAAAATCAGTAAACCCTTTAGGAGTGTTTTGTAATTGTTTGTCGGCAAAAGAAACAACAATATCATTTTCTTTCAATCCTGCTTTTTGTGCAGGCGAGTCGTCAATTACATGATCAATTGTTGTCGTTGTTTGATATGTTCCGCGAAATACTAATCCAACAAAGATAAGATATGAAAGAATTCCATTAAAAACGACGCCTGCAAGTGCAATCAAAAGTTTAATGATATATATTTGATTTTTAAGTTCTTCAGGATTGAACGTTACATACCCACCAAGTGGTAATGCTGAAAATTGAAACGTTGTTTGGCCAATTGTTGTTTTGAGTAATGCTGGTCCAAATCCAATTGAAAATATTGGTGTTTGTAAGTTAAATAATTTTGCGACAATAAAATGCCCAAATTCGTGAAATAATACAATAAAACTTAGTCCGGCAAAGCCGATTATGTATCTGATGTATTTTTTCATGGTTTTCCCTTTTTCCTTGTTATTCTTTTTTCTTATCATATCTATTTGTACTATTAAAGCACAACAGTACGTACCTAAAAAACACCAACCTTGATTTTTATTTTCTATTTTGATTAAAATAGAAAGTGTTAGGGGGCACAATGAAGTACAAAATAATAGTATTCTCGTTTTTGGTAACGCAATCACTTTTTTCGTATATTTATCAATTACAAGTATTACGAAAATGGGATAAAATACAAAAAAAGTTTCAGTATATTATTTGTTGTGGTGATTTTCATGATAAATCGAATCATATGAATGCGCAGCATAGGAAATATTTGCAGAATATTATGAAACTGCACAAAAAGAAATGCAACGTAATTATTGAAGACTTAAGTTCACCAAACATATATTATCAATTTTGTCGTAAGGGTGTAACGATAAATTCCCGCGGAGGGTTGCTTGGCTGCCTTGCAAATGATTTGCGCAATAATGGTATTTGTGTACGTAATATTGAATATCGGTATGCACGTGTTGCGGGTTTGTGCCCATTATTTAATAATGTATCCGAGTTTGAAATGTCACTTGCAAAAAGAATTACCACTATTGATGTGCATCAAGAAATTATGGATCAAATAAAACAAATTAAAGCGTTTGGCGATACAAAACAACTATCTTTGTTATATTCTAATGCTATACGTTCTGTTGAGCGTCAGTTACGTAATTATGCATTTGAACGATGTCAACATTTGGATATGCCATCGTTTTGCAAGAAAAAATTCCAACGCAAAAAAATGGATGAGTATGTTCAGAAATTATGTACATTTGATACAGCTTTGCTTGATATGTCAATTTTGCACGAAGTGGTTAATGCACATGTACCATATGTTTTTGTTCTGGCCGGTGGTACGCATACGTATAATGTAGCTCAGTATTTGCAAAAAATTGGCTATAAAAAAGTGTACTCATCAAATCAGTCAGTTAAAGTTGATACGTTGCAATCATTACAGTTACCAGGAATTTTAAAAAAAGATGTAAAAAAACTACCACTCGCTATTGATATGCGGGTGATAGGGAGTTTTTTGAAGAAATAATGCGGATATCAGTCAAGTGGTTGCACAGAAAGATATCGAATTTGGGGATATTGAGTCTTATTGTTTATAAAACCCTTTACTCAAATATGCCCGCCCAGAATCACCGAAAATCATAACTACAAGGTCATTTTGTTTTAGATTATGCAAATAAGTCTTCACACCGTGCGCAACTGCACCGCTACTGGGGCCAACAAGAATACCATGTGTGTGTGCTAAATGTTTGATCATATGCAGTGCATCATTGTCAGCAATGGGTATAATTTCGTCAATGACATCATAATTAACGACAGGAGTGTCAAAATCAATTCCCATTCCTTCAATGCAATACGGTTTAGGTTTGCCGCCTGTTGAGCGAAATGAATTTATAGAGTCAAGCGCAATAACTTTAATAGTGGGGTTTTGCTCTTTTAAATATTTTCCTGCACCACTAATTGTACCACCGGTTCCTACTGCGGCAAAAAAGTGTGTTATTTTGCCATCTGTTTGTGACCAGATTTCTGGACCTAAAGATTTGTAATGTCCTTCTGCATTTGTTTGATTAAAATATTGATTTGGCATAAATGAATTTGGTGTTTCTTTGTGTAACTTTCTTGCAACGTTGTGATAACTTTGCGGATCTTCAATAAAATTAGTTGCTGGACATATAACTATTTTTGCACCATATGCCTCAAGTGCAGCACGTTTTTCGTTACTTACTTTTTCTGAAACTACAATAATAACGTTATATCCTTTTGCAGCGCCAATCATTGCTGTTGCAATGCCGTGATTTCCTGAAGATGCATCAATAATAGTGCCGCCAGATTGTAATAAATCGGTTTTTTCTGCTTGTTCAACCATATAGAGTGCAGAACGATCTTTTACGCTGCCGCCCGGATTAAAGTATTCTAGTTTTGCAAATATACGTGCAGGAGTTTTAAATTGTACTTGTACAATAGGGGTATTTCCAACCGCAGAAAGAATGTTTTTGTGCATAATTTATTAACCTCTTTTGTTTTAGGTAAAAAATAATAACCCAACAGAAACAAGAACTGAATAAATAACAACAGTTTCAATTAAACCTTGAGAAATAAGGCTTATACGAGAAAGGTTAGAATATTTCTCTGGATGATACGCAATTTGTGTGCATGCTGCACTTGCAGATTTTCCGGATGCAATACCGGGGCCAATTGTTCCCAAGCCGGTACATATTGCTGCTGCTATGTAACAAATACCTTTTACATAGTTTTCAGTTGCAAATTGTGGTACGACAAATAATAACATTATGGAAATGACCATACAAAATATTACAGGAGTTTCGATAATAACTTCACTCAAAAGTGTGAATGATAATAATTTATTATATGCTTTTTTGTTAATACCAATTCCTGCAATTGCAGTTTGTGCAAATAATGCAAGTCCAATACCGGGACCAATACTTCCCAAACCAACGCATAGTCCGCTTGCAAGTAGTCGTAGTGAATCGCTAATTGTAGTAATGCTTGTTGATTGTCCTTTGATAAAAATAGCGACTAACAAAGCAGAAATAATTGGTGTTTGAATTAGTGCCTGGGTCATAATCATGAACCCTGTAATTTTTTGTGCAATAAATGGTTGTCGTGCAATTGCATAACATGCAGCTCTGGTAGGAAAACCAGAAACAATACCAAGAACCGCACCAGAAAAACAAATTGCAGCGCATATGCCAAGCTCAGAAATACCAATAATGAGAGTTTGTCCTTCTTCAGGAGAAAAAAGTAACAGTATAATTGCAACAAGAAGCCCGAAGATTGCAGAAGTTTCAATTAATGCTGATCCTAAAATATTAGTACGCAAAATATCAGCACGTGCACCGGGTTGTTTGTGTGATGCATCAATCGCAGCTAAACTGGCAAAACCTTCGCCAATACCAACAGCAATTGCATTCACTGATACCATTAATGCAATTGTTATATAATGAAAAAATTCACCCCAGGCATTCATGTTAATGTCCTTCACCTTGCACGCTTAAAGAAATATAGGTTAATGATAACATTGCAAAAACAAACGCTTGCAAGCTACCTTCAAATATTGTAAAAAATGCGACAATTGCAAAGTTAAGTCCAGAAAATAAAGCGATACTTTCTGCCCACCAGATGCCTTTAATTGCACCAAAATACATACTTGAAATAATTGAACCGCCAAAAATGTTGCCAAACAGTCGAAATGAAATTGAGACAATAGAGGCTAATTTACCGACAACATTAAGTGGTAAAAAAATAAAAATAGGTTTGAAAAAATCTTTAATATAATTCCATATTCCATGCTCTTTAATTCCAACAATCTGTGTATAAATAAAAGAAATAATTCCAAGAGAAAGCGTAGTATTTAAGTCGCGCGTTGGTTCTTCAATCCAAGGAATTAGCGAGCTTACATTGCAAAAAAATATAAATAAAAATAGTGCATTTACAAATGCAAAATGGCCAAACATAAAACTTCCAAGTGATTGTTTGGCTAAACTCACAAAAAATTCAATATATGAAGTTGCAAGATATTTTACAATGCGATTATGCAAAAATACAAAGCGTACAAAAAAAAGTAACACAAACATTATGCCTAAAATAATCCAGGTATGTGTTACAGTTTCTGCGTTAATGCGCAAAAATGGATGTGATATGCCAACCAGGTGCTCTAATGACCAATGGTCCATCTTAAGAACTTCGACCCCTGCCATGTGAAAATGCCTTTTTACTTGTTATAGTGGCCCAAAATGCGCCTAAATACGATACTATCAGTAGTATATAATTGATTTGTCTCCAGTGCAATAGATAATATGCTATTGAAATAAAAACAATTATTCGTATTGTTGTTGCAAATATTACAATAAAAAAAGCTCTTCTTTGCGTAATTACAAAGAAGAGTCCATATATCAAACCAAGTAGCGCACCAAGAAAGAGTGAAATAATTGAATACAGCATTATGAAATCTTTTTGATACCTCTATGTTTCCAATATTCAGATACAATTGATTGTGATCCAGTAACAATTACCAGTCCATCACGTTCATCAACAGTCTGTTTTGCAATTTGAAACGCGTGTGCAAAGTCTTTTGCGGCAGTTGCTTTTACTTTCATTGCTTTAATATCGTTTGTTAAGCTTTCTGTATCCCATGCAGCATTTCCTTTGTGTCCAGGAGCTGGTTTTACCGGACATACTACAATTTGGCCAGATGTTTTTTTAAAGAAATAACGAATCATTCTAAGTAATTCTGTTCGATCAATAGAATCATTATTGCAGCCTAAAATAATAGTAATACCTTTTAATGGGCGTTGATAATGAAGTAATCTAACACCAAGAAACAGGTTGTCAAGCGCGTCTATGTTGTTTGCAGCATCAAGTAAAATTGATGGTTTTTCTTTATCAATCAATTGAAATCTTGCAGGAAGTGAGGCAGTAGTATCTCTCCAAAATTGTTCAATAGTACGTTTTGGATTCAATTCAGAACGACGTTTTGCTTCCAGTGTAGGCCGTCCTCGTTGCCCTTTTGTTTTTGCAAGTAAACTATCAGTAACAATAACACTTTCTGTGTTTGTAATTGAATTTATGTAAACAGTTGCAATACGTTCTGCAAGCGCTGCACAACGACCATGCAGTTGTTCAAATGGATATGAAAGAGCTGCAACTTTTCTGATAGGCATTGCCCATTGTCCACCCTTTTTAGTAGTAATTTCTTGCATTATTTGTAAGCTTAATTTACTCTGGTCTGCTGAAATTGCGATGGTTCCAGGTTTAACACAAGATAGTGCGCTTTCAAGTAATGGTTTTTTTGTTTTTCGTAATTTTAATTCTTGTGTTGGATCAATAACCCGTGTTATCGCTGCAATTTTTGGATTACAAATCATAGTAGCATCAGTAGCGTCGCCAGTGTTTGTTTCTAAAATAACAACATCAACCTTATTATTTTTAAAATAGATTAATGCAATAATGGTTAATAATTCAAAAGTATTGAGAGTTAAATCAAGCGTTTGAGCTGTATTTATAACTTCGTTTGCAGCTTCAGTGAAATTTTTATTTGAAACAGATTCATTATTAATTGAGAATCGTTCGTTATACGTTAAAATGTGAGGTGCATAAAATGTACCAATTTTAATGCCTTCTTCTTGTAAAAGGCGTGTAGTAAAATGTGATGTTAAACTTTTACCATTTGTACCAGTCACGACGATAGTATCAAGTTGCTGTGAAATGGAACCAAATGCTTTATCAAGTTGTGTAATTTGAGATAATTGCTTGTCGTCTGTATTTGTATTCCAATGTGCATCTAAAAATTCAACTACTTCATTATAGCTCAATTGTTTTCCGGTCGGCTTGAGCGAGCCTTGGTTTTGTAATTTTGTGTTCTTCATGATCTTCCCCAATGGTTGTTATATATAATAATTTAAAATAATTCAAAAATAGTTTATTCTATACAATTTGCAATACATGCAATAAAAAGCTTTTTTTGTTTTTTTTGATCAAAATAAGATCAATTTTTTAAAAATGTTGATTTATAAGCGCTTTTATAGCTTAGTATTAATACTAAATATAATTTCAAAAATGTCAAACAATCAATTTTGATTCATACATATAGTATTTATTTACAAAAGAAAAAGGCTTTTTATGTTTAGATTATCGTGGAATAATGATGCCGACAGACAAAAAATGATTGAAATTATTCGATCTGGAGGGGTTATTGCAGGGACTACAGACACTGTGGTTGGATTGTTTGCGTCCATAACGTTTGATGGATATGCAAAGCTGAACAGGATAAAGCAGCGAAAAAACAAACCATATTTAGTTTTAGTTGCTGATTTAGAGCGTGCATTGGTGTTTATTGATCTCAAAGATCATAAAAAAATTCGTGATTTGGCAAAAAAATATTGGCCTGGACCAACGACATTGATTTGTAATACGCATGATAGTATTGCGGATTTTGTTGCCCCACAAGGTAAAATTGCACTTCGTGTTCCAGATAATGAATATATTGTTGATGTATTACAATCATTTGATGGGTTATTCTCAACAAGCGCAAATATTGCAGGAAATCCTATTCCTGAAACGATTAATCAATTGGATCAAGAAATATGCATAAAGATAGATTCGGTTATTGTGCAAAATAGCGAAAATAAAAAAATTGAACCATCAATGATCTTGGATGTAACGGGTGATGAGATTGTTGTTATTCGTGAATAATGACAACGATTATTACCAAATTTTTTTGCATGATCTTTCAAGAGCAACTGAATTTGCGGTTGACTTACAAAATAATCGTAAAAAAGGTACGATTATCGGCAATTTAAAAAGTATGCGTAGCGATGTACGCATTAAGGCTTTTTTATTTCCGTGCAATAATGTTGTATATGAGCTAAAAAAAATGTTTTTTGCATGTTTTTGTAGCGCATCCTGTGATGTTTTTATTAATGCTGGCTTGTCTGTGTATAGTAAGTTCATGTATGTTATACGAGTAACAGTCCTGATGTATTTTTGTGCGATAAACTCTGATAGATCGTTAGCATGTCCAAAAATTCCGCTGAAATTGACATTTTCACCTAATTGATAGGCTGTTTTAGCTAAATTGTATGAGATACCTATCGGTGCTTTTGTGAAAAAAAATTTTTTAAAGTTGATATTTGAAGCGCTGTGAGATGGAAAATATAGCATCACAAAGGCCATAAGTATTAATTTTTTCATGATAACTCCATTTATACTTTATATTATGTATTATAATAGAGTTATAGAAAATGTCAAATAGAAGCAATGGCTTTGCTTATTTATTAGAAAAAATGTTTTTTAATAACTTTTTAATTTCTTTTACGGATTCTTTGAATGTGTCTTTAAGAGAATCATTTGATTTTATCTGATTGGTACCGTTTTTTACTGTATTAATAACTTTTTGAGGATTTACAATTGTATACACACTTCCAACTATTAAAGTTAATGCGCGCAATGGTCTTCTGACAACACTTAAAACTCCAGCAATAAGACAAAGAACCCCTGCAATTTGAGTTCCAGCTTTTTCTGATATTTTAATATCTTGTATTTCTTCTGAGTTATCATTGTCTTTTGCTGCTTGCAATGTGTGTGATGCACATACAAAAAACGAAAAAATAATAAACGTAATTATGTTTTGTGTTTTGTTCATACAATATCCTTATAACAGTATAAAATTATAGTTTAAATAGTACTTACTTTTGTTTATTAGTCAATATAAGATTAAAAATCTTGTATTTTGATATATATTTTTTGTGTAATAATATAAAAGTAAAAAGGGATGTGTGATGATAAAACGTGGATTTAGCTTGCTTGAATTAATGGTTGTAATTGCAATAATAGCATTTCTTTCTATGTTAGCGGTTCCAAGCTTTAATCAGTTTATGGCAAAAACAAAACGAACTGAGGCGTATATGAATTTGCGTGCAATTTATGCCTCACAAAAAGCGTATTACGCAGAGCATGGTCATTATATCGATAAATTGTTTGGCCAAAATAGTGCTGGGTGGAGGCCAGAAGGGTATCATGGTGGAGGCACCGATGAAAAATGTTATTACACATATGGTTTTGGACATGGCGCAGAAGGGATGCATTATTTTACTGGTAAATTGCAAACATCTCATTCGCATTTATCTTCTTCAAAAGTTGATAAAGATAGTTTTTTGATTTTGGCAGCTGGTGAAATTGGTAATAATGGTAAGGTTGATATTTTGTCAGTTGATCAGAATAATACTATAAAAATTGTGCAAGATGGTGTTGCGGGTTAAAGTTATATCAAAAAAGAAACTATATAATTTTGAAATAAAACAAAAACAATAGTGCCAAGTGCCAAAAAAGGGCCAAACGGAATTTTAATGCGTGTATCGTGACCAGAAATAATTAATATAAGCCCGACAATTGACCCTACAAAAGAACCAATGGTTATTGTTGTCCATAATCCTAAAAAACCGGTCCATGAACCAATAAGTGCAAGAAGGTCAAAGTCCCCAGCGCCAATGCCATCAGTTTTTTTAAATGTTTTATATAAAATATTTATTATCCATAAAATTGAGTATCCAATCATTGTTGCGCTTACAGATTCAAAAAAAGAAATAGGTACTATTTGATAATAAGAAAATAATAATCCAATGGGGACTAATCCATATGTTGCGTATTGAGAAATTAACATACAATCTAAATCGGTACGAATGGTAACAATAAGTGCAGAAAAAAATAATGCGTACACAAAAAAGAGTTGTGAAATATTATATTGATACCACAATAGTGAAAGTGTAATAATAGTGATAATTTCAATAAATGGGTATAACCATGAAATAGATGTTTTGCAATTTCGGCATTTTGTTTTTAGTGCAATCCAAGAAATAATGGGAATTAAGTCATAGGGTGCAATTGCCTGTTTGCAATTCGGACAACAAGAACGTTTTTCTGATAATGGAATATTGTCATGAACAAGTCGATAACCAAGCATGTTTAAGAATGATCCCCACATTGCAAAAAGTGGCACCATGAAAAATATCATGAGTTACAACTTTCCTTCATCTTTTAATTTATCAATCAACTCTTCAACGCCTCGACGTTGTTCAAGTTCAGAATCATACACAAAAACTATATTTTGTGTGTATCGTTGATTAAGTGATTTTGCAAGTGATGAACGAATTGAAGGTTTGAATAAAATTAATTTTGGGAGTAATTTATCAAATTCTTCTTTGTCATTCAGGCATGAGAAAAAAACAGTGACGACAGATTTTTTATGCGTAAGGTTTACGCGACTGACAGAAAGTGTTTGTAAATCGGGATTATCTTGTGCGATTCTGACAAAAAAAGAAGCAAGCTCACGCTGGAGTAAAGACTCTTTTTGAGCTTGCTTGATATCTTGTAATCTGGATTTTATCATTTTCTACGACGTTTTTTTGGTGGAAAAAGACCCTGAGTAACCAAACGTGTCATATTTTGTTTGATTGAACGAACCAAACGCTTGCGACGTTTTTGTGTAGCAGGTTCAAAATATACAGTACGCTTCATGTCGCGAACGACACCTTCACGCTCAGTTATTTTTTTCAGTTTACGCAATGCACGATCAACTGAACCACTCACGGTTACTTGGATATTAGTTTTTTTCTTTGACATGGCAAATATTCACCATTCCATTCGAGTTATGAATTAATATAATTATATTTCATTGTTAATGATAGAATACTTTGATTGTTTTGTCTAGCAGGCATTATTTTTTATTGATCTTTTTCATTGGTGATGAATACAATAAGAATGAACATCGACTGGAATTGGTGAAAAAATGCGCTGAAAGTGGAAAGCCGTTATATGAAAATATGCTCAACAAATTGAAATATTCTGATCAAGAAGTAATTTCTAATACATATTCTAAATTGTATCCTTTGCATAAAAGTTTTGATAATGATGATGAAGAATTTATTCATACATTAGGAGAAGTGCTTGAACTTGAAAGTGAAGATACTAAAAAATTTCTTTGCAATAAAGAAAGTCCAGATAGTTTAAATGCATTCAAACTAAACTACAAAAAGCTGCGTATTCTAAATGAAAAACGGAAACTTCTTAATTATGACAATTACAACGAATTAGCACAAAAATTATTGATTTGTACTGATTATGAACTTTGTGAACTTGAAAAAGAGCAGCTGAAATATGAATTACAAAAAGTTAGAGCTGAAAACAAATTTCTTAAAAAACGCTCATCTGATGGTGGGTTATTTGAGTATGTTTGTCTAGGGTTATTTAGTGTCTTTATGGCGGCTCTTATTGGAAGTGCGTCTAACAACCATTCCTAAAATGTCCCATTAATTGAAAATAATATTGTCGTACTGCGGTACGTATTACGTTGAGAAAATGGTGTTTGCCACAGAAGTCCCAGTGTCATGTTGGGGCAAATGTCATAATTAAATCCGATATTGGCGAGCTTCGTTTTGAAGCTTGTAGTTTTTTCAAGTGCGCGAGTAATAAACGCTTTGTCTTGTTTTTTTAATTTAATTTTATCTTCTTTATGTTCAACTATAAGCCACTGAAAATAGACAGAGAGATTATCTAGAAAATGATGTGCGGCCATTTTTGCACCAAAGTGCCAATTATGGCCAGGTTCAATTGTCACATCGGTTGTGAATGGAAATATTGTTGTTTGTAAATCACTATTTGGAACGCGAAAATCAGAAAAAGTTCGATCAAAAAAATAAGTAAATCCTGCCTCAACGCCAATTTCAATAGTTTCTACAAAATCAAAATTCATACCGCCACTTACGCCAATTGCATTATGATCATTGTTACCAAATGGAAGCGCAAACTGTTTATTCGGGTCTTTCTTTTTGCCAGGAGATAAGCTTGCAGAAATTTCTGCAAAAGGAATGATAAGCACATCAGGCCATTTTTCGTCGTAATATGGATAACACTCATATAAATGTCGCCAGAAAAGATTAAATCTAATTTCTTCAATTGATGTTTCGACAAAATCGCAAATATCAAGACCAATTTCGTTTGCAATTTGTGGTAGTTCTTCCATTAATAAACAATTTACATTTTCTTTTGTAAGCTGATCAAGTCCGGGGCATATAGTAAAATCTTTGTCACTTTCATCTGTTAAATTATTTTTTTCTTTTACCACTTGTCTGATACATGAAACACCAGTTTCTATGCTTACACCAATATCATTAGTCACGCGTGCAGAAAGCTCAAAACGCGCACCACGTTTTCTGTATTGCAATGGAAACGAGAAAAAACCAAATTTTTGGCTTGGATCAATTGCTTTTGGATCTTTAAGTGGTTCGGTTAATGGAACATTAGGAAATAATTGCATTCGAGCATTTTCTAGCGTTGGAGGCAGCACTTTTCCTTCAGGTAGGCAGCCATACAAAAGTGCAATTATTCCAGAGCGACCAGTCAAATCGCCAAGTTCGATAATGGTATTCGTTTCCATATCTTCGTTGAGTGTATTTTCGCCTTTAATTGTTTTTCCGCGATCTGCATTTTGTCCAAATCCAGAAGCGGTAATGCTAAAACAATCTCGTTTGTCCTCCGCCCAACATTCACATTTGTAGATTAGTTTTTCTCGTGTTTGCAAATAGGTATGTGGATCAAGAGAAGTAAAAACTGGAAATGCATCGTTTTTTGCAAGTGATGAAAGTTGTGCATATATGTTATGAGAAAAAAAAGAGATTATTAAAAGCGCACCAATAAAGGTGCGCATGCGTAAATTTGCTGACTTGTTCATGAATGCCCTTTTAAATTACTACTAAACTTTCTTATGTAGTAATTTATAGCATTCTTTTGTCTTGTTGGTCAACGATCTATAGGTTAGAGCAATTCTGCAACTAACCCTTCAACAGCAAAGAATAAAATAAGTCCTGCGGTTGCAAGTCCCATAATTGTTATTATATTTCTTCCGGAGTTCCATTCTTTTTTCATGAATAATAATGGAATCATTGAAAGTGCATATGCAGTAACAATGCACATTGCAGTTAGCGAGAAAAACATATCAATGTTATTCAAACTTACAAATGTAGTAAATATTCCAATGCCCATCAGTGCAACCATTCCGGTATTTCCAAGGGCTTGCGTGATGTTTTTGCCAACAGTCTTTGTTTTATTTAATAATGATGTTGTTAATGCTGCACTTGACCAGATCATAGAATGAATGGTCCCCATCACAGCAGAAAGCATTGCCATGTGAATAATATTAATTAACCACGGGTTTTCTGGGAACACGTGATGCAAAATACTTGATATAGGTACGGTTGGACTTGTGAATAATTCAAGCGGTGTTGCCAAAATAAGGCCAGCAATGTACAACGTATAAATAACGCCAACAAATAAAATTGAATAGGTCAAAGCACGTGGAACATTGCGTTGTGGGTTTTTTACAACATTAAACAATGATGCGGCACATTCAAAACCAAAAAAACCAAAAATGACTACACGTGTTGCTTTTAGTACATTACCAAATCCGTACGGTGCAAATGGTGTTAAGTTTGCCATGTCCGCTTTTGAAAAGCAGAGTGCAATAGTTGTCAATAATGGAAATACGGTACAAACAATCAGTACATACTGTCCCGCTTGTGACAGTGTTGCTCCAAACATATTAAGCACTGTTAATGTTAAAAGAATTATAAAACCAAGTATAGTTGGCGTTACTGCAGGAATTAACGAATGTAAATAAAATCCTGCAATTTGGCACAATAGCCCCATTGCAATAATTAATCCGACAATATAGAGTCCGCCAGCAATTAATCCACCAGTGTGCCCGGCCCATTCTTTTGTGTATGCGTAAAACGAACCTTCTTCAGGAATATATGATGCCATTCTAGAAAGAGACATAGAAATACACCAAACAGCAAAAATTACAAATAGATATGCTAAAATCCCCGCAGGGCCCACGTACGCAGCAATTGCCGCAGGTGCAGTAAAGATACCAGATCCTATCATTGCGTTCATTCCAACGATAGTTGCAGTAGTCAAACTAATCTTACTGCTATTATTCATAGCATATCCTTTCATTTTGGTGTATTTGTGATAAAATAATATATATTTATTCATACTATACAAAGTTTAGTGCAATGACAACCAATCCATCACAAACAAATTTTCCATTTTGTTCTTATTATCAAGCGTATGTCAAAAAAAAATATGCATGGTTTGTGGTAGGTGGACTTAAAGGTTTTGAGCATGTTGCGTTTGCCCGAACAATTGATGTGAAAAACAGCATTTTTGAGTTTTTTGTATCACCAGATTTGGAAGATGTGTTTTTGGAAGTTATGAAAAGTTTTGAAAAACAGGTATTAGTTTTTGATTTGAAAAAGTTGGAAAATCGATTAATTAAAGAAGATGTATTGTAATTATTTAAATAGAGGACTTTATGAAAAAAAATATGTTAATCATTATGATGTTTAGTTTGTTGGGTAACAATTTTTGTGTAAATGCAGTAATGGATGATGTTGTTAGGGTTTTTATTGTAAATAATATTTTATCAAAAGGTTTAAATCAACTTTTACCAACCTTTGTGCAAGATTGCTATGAAAATTCTGATCAAAAATTTAATGCATTTTTAGAAAATATAAAAGCAGAAACAGGCGATCTTAATGAAAAAGAACAAGATGATGTTCTTGATATTTTTGTTAATTTAGATTTTCCATATTTTTTTATGGATCTAAACAAAAAATTACCTGAAGATTTTCAACAACTTTCGGATGGTGAAAAACTTAATGTAATTGTTGGTCCAATGCAGATATACTGTGTTAAACAATTTCCACATAATAGTGAACAACAAAATCGGTGTTTTTATGATCTTCGTGCTAATCTTAATGAAATGTCCAAAAAATTAAGTAACTAAAAAGAGCCCGAACGGGATCTTTTAGTTTACAAGCACTTTTCAATTCGTTTTTGCGCCTCTTCAATACCAAGCATTGCAATCAATTCATGAATACCAGGTCCTTTGGTTGAGCCCATCATGCATAAACGTAAAAACCAAAATAGTTCTTTTATTGGAATGTTTTTGTTTTTTGCCTCGATCTTGAGAGAATCAACGTAAGATTTTTCTGTACTAATATTTGCAAGTGAATTTTTTATTAAGTTTTGAATTTTTGCAATATTATCTTCTTTAATGCATGCATTAATTTCATTTATATTAATATTTGGTGCTACAAAAAAGAAATGTAATAATTTAACGCAATCGTTAATGGTTGTCATTTCTGTTTTTGCAATAGAAAGTAGTGTAGTTAATTTATCATCAGGAATTTGTTTTGAATTTTCAAATTCTTTTTCTAGCAGTGGTCTGCAAAGTTGTGCAAGTTTTTGTTCTTGGATGTTGCATATCCATTGTTTGTTAACCCATTGTAATTTTACCGGATCATATGTAATTTTTCCTGTAGTATGGATATTGTCAAAATCAATTGTGTTAATTAATTTATCAAGTGACATAATTTCTTGCTCAGCTGAATCAAAAATAAAAGATCCTCCAATAATTCCCAAATAATTTATAATTGCTTGTGGTAGGTATCCCGCATTTTTCAGATCACGCAAAGAAAATCCAAAATCACGTTTTGAAAGTTTTTTTCCATCAGAGTTACATAAAATTGGTGCATGCCAATAGATTGGTAGCTCTTTATCAAAAGCTATAAAAATAGCAGCCTGTCCTGCTGAATTTGAAAGATGATCTTCTCCTCTGAAAATATGTGTAATATCCATGGTAATGTCATCGATTGCATTTGCAAACATAAATGTAAAGCTACCATCTTGACGTGTAATAGGAAAATCAGAAAAATTATTTAAATCAAATGTTATGCTTCCACGCGCAATATCAGAAATAGTAATCGATTTTTTATGATCAAGTTTGAATCGCCAAATAAATGGTGTTTTAGTTTTCAGTAGTTGTGTAATTTCATTTTTTGTTTTTGTGCTACAGGTACGATCATAACGTGGAGGTAATTTAAGCGCGCGTTGTCGTGCACGTTTTTTTTCAAGTTCTTGTTCTGTACAAAAGCAGCGATAAATTGATTGTTTTTCTTCGAGATCTTTGTGTTTGTTTTTATATAATTCTAAGCGTTCAGATTGAAAATAGGGACCAGTTTTGCCTCCAACGACAGGTCCTTCATCGTGAATTATTCCTAACCAAGCAAGATCTTGCATAATTATTTGCGCACCGGGATCAAAGTTTCGTGATGCATCAGTATCCTCAATACGAAGTACAAAAGTACCATTATTTTTTTTTGCATATAAAAAGTTAAGTAATGCAGTTCTTATATTGCCTAAATGCATCATGCCAGTTGGTGCTGGTGCAAAACGTGTACGAATATTTTTCATAATTGTTCCTAGTATGTTATAACAATAATTTTACTGCAGATGATGTATATGTCCAGGGTTATGCAATTTTACTTTGACACATTGTAAGAAATTTTGTTAGCTTGTGCCAAAGCAAGCAAAAAGGATAAGAGGTAATGAAAAAATGTTTACGTATTAAAATTCATGCGGATATTCCCAAAAGTTTATTGTCGGATTTTATAAAAAAAAATGCGCATACTTTTCAAATTGAAGGAAGTGTGCAGGTAGTAGGAGTGAGAGAAATTCGTATTGTTGCATGTGGGAAAAAAGATGCAGTTGAGGAGTTTATTGATGCTTTATATGATGGGTATGAAAAGTGGGTGCCAGAGGAAATGGAAGTTGAGCCGTTTTTGAAATCGCAAGATTATCGTGGTATTTTTCGCATAATTGAATAATTATTTTGACCAAGTGTGCCTGGAGAGACTGTGTATATTTTGGTAAGCTAAATAGGAAGTTTTTCTTATTTATCAATATGGGCGCATTTTGTTTTGTACAATACTTTTTGTAAGTTTATTTTCATTTTTTTTGTCTTATGCGCATGATGATATACAGGTTGTTTTTGAAATAGATGATAATCAAATAAAAACTGAAGCATTATATCAGGAATTCCCTGAAGTTATTTATGTTGATAAAGTTTCTTATTCATCGGATAGTTTATTGCAACAACAAGAGTTTTTTTATTTGACTTCTTTGCATGATAATACCGATATAAAAGTTGATGATATTGCATGTGCGATATATTTTTTAAGTAAGAAAAATATATTTTCAGCAATAACTGTTTCACTTTATTGTCGTGACGGCATTGTTACATTACATTTTTACTTGCAAAGCGCATGGACTTTTTCAAAGATAAAAATTCATGGAATATTGCGAGGAAGTGATGAATATGTGCGACTATATAGCCTTGAGGCGGGGGATCAGTTTGATGAGATAAAACACGCACATTCGTGTAAAAATATTCGCAATTATTTATCGCATGAAGGATATCATTCGGTCCGTATTGATGATAAATGTATATATAATGAAAAAACAAAAACAGTTGAGGTTCATATTTCAATTGCACGAGGTAAGCGATATAGAATTTCTGATGCTTCAGTTATTTTGAAAGATGTATGTAAAGATGTTCATTTAGAAAAATTGAAACATGAATTGCAAAAAAAAATTAGACGAGGTTTGGCTGGAAAGTGGTATGCGCGTGATGAATTAAAACATGTTACTAGTGAATGCAAAACGCACATATTACATGAAGGTTTTTTATCAAGTGATATTGTACTTGAACAATCATTTGATCATACACATAAAAAAGTATTATTAACATTTTTTATTGATGTGTCTCATAAGTTACGACTTTTTTTTATTGGTAATACTTTTTTTTCGCAAGGGATGTTGTTAGATCGTATCGTACAGTTTGGTAAATCAATTTGGTTATTGCCATCCTCGCTTCTTGAGGAAGAAATTGAGCGTATGTATCGCGACAAGGGTTTTTGGGATGTTTCTGTCACTAGCAAACAAGAAGATGATATTATTACATTTACCATTCATGAGGGTAGGCGTGCGAAAATTGATCATATTCGTCTTACAAATCAGGAAAATTCTGATGAATTAAAATTATTACGTCGTTATTTTAGAGATATTGTACATGGGTATGTTGATGTGCAAAAAATAGATTCTGCATTATACAATTTTGTTGGGAATTATATCAAAGAGGGGTATATTTGTTCGCAAGTTATTGATTATTCATATGAACATCTTTCAGATAATAGATATGCATTAATCGTTGCTTTTGACAAAGGTAAACAGACATTTGTTGACGATGTATCGATTATTGGGTTAGATGATAAGAATGTAATTTCGTTATTTAATGATAATAATGTGCAAGTAGGTAGCCCGTTAACCAGCGATATGATCTCTTTTGGGCGAGCAAGATTAACAGACTATTGTCAAGATTCCGGGTATATGTATGCGCAAGTTTCTCCACAAATTATTACTCAAGAAGATTTTACAACCTTGCAATGGAACGTGAAGACTGGCCCTAAAGTTTTTTTTGGAAAAACAATTATAACTGGATCGCCTGAATTTTCATTTGATCGTATTATGAAGCGACTTTCGTTTTGTGAGGGAGATTTGTGGGATCACGAGTTGGTTCATCGTTCATTGCAAACATTAAAAGATATGTCGGTGTTTGATGTTGTACAATTATATCCAGATCAGACATATCAATCAAGTGAGCGAGTTTTGTTGCTACGATTGCAGCATGATGATCCGTTTGAATTTCGTCTTCGTGGTGGTTTTGAACTTGAGCATATCAAAGATTACCAAACATTTGGTGGTGTGACGTACAAAGTTGGTGGTACTGCCATGATAAAAAATCCATTTAAAATTGGTGATATATTTAGGTTTGATGCAGATGTTTCTGGAAGCCATCGTGAAATTACTGCGCATTATTTATTTCCAATTGAGACAATAGGAATTTCAACAGGGAAGTTACAAGGATATCATATTTTATTTGAGCATCCAGGTTTTATTGGAAGCAAAAAAAATATTTATACAGTGCAACAAAATGGTTTTTTATTTGGTTTGCAAAAAAAAGTTTTTTACAGTGATATTGGTTGTAATATTGGTGTTGAGTGGCAACAGACTGCTATCAACGATATAGATCGAATGAAAGCACTTGCTGATGCAATTGATTTTAATAGTAATACGCTCGATCGACAAGTGCCATATCTTTTTTTTGAACCGACATTGTATATTGATGTACTTGATAATAATTTATTTCCACACAAAGGTTTATACACGTTATTTTCATTGAAAGGTATGGTGCCACTTAAACAAAAAGGCGCAAGTGAATTATTTTTAAAATTACATGTGGAACAATCGTTTTTTGTTCCAATATATTCAGCTGTTTTGGGTGTGAGGTTTCGATTTGGGCATATTTTTTATGAAAATTTTTCTGGTATTAATCCAATTGAGCGATTTTATTTAGGAGGTTCACATTCTGTTCGAGGATATGAAGGTGATTTGGTTCCTCCATTATCTCAGTTTATTGAGGATGATCATATTTGTTTGATTCCACGTGGTGGTAAATCAATGATTAATGCAAATATTGAAATGCGGTTTTCTATTTTTGAAAATATAGGTGCGGTTATATTTCATGATAGTGGTGTATTAAGTGCAGCAAATTTTTCCGAACAAAATAGTTTTATCGCACATGCAAGTGGGTTTGGCGTTCGTTTTCACACACCGCTTGGTCCATTACGTTTTGATATTGGATTTAAATGGAATCGTCTGTTTGAACAAGAAGAGCGATATGCGTGGTATGTGACATTTGGACATGCGTTTTGATTGATCTTTGCACAAACTGAAGTTTTTATGCGGGAAAAACAATGTTTTTAGTTGTTTTTTTTGGAGTCTATCATTTGTTGCATTGCGCGTTTTATTTTATCAAAGTCTATTATATTAATTTTTTAATATCGTTCTTAAACCAACGATCTGGAAAAGTATTAGGGTAGTTTATTATCATTTTGTTTATGGAGTCGTTTTGTTTTTCGAAAAAATAATTCAAGTCAGTGTTACTGCTATTTTTCACATATTTGGATATATACATTTCTAGTAAAGCTTTGTAGTATTCACCATCTTCATGTTTATTGTCTTGATAGACTTTGTTAAATATTTTTTCGTATAATTCTTTAGCATTTTTATTTGCATTAAAAAAGTTTCTATATAAATTTAATTCGTCTGCAATTAATTCGTTTCCGTATGGGTCAAGTTGTTTTGAATAAGGGGATGTGGAAATAATAAAACATTTTTTGAATACACGAAGAAATTCTTTTTCTATTGAGTTTAATAGATTTTTTGCAAAATCATAAAATTCAATGGAAAATTTTTCACAAAAATTATCGAGTGTGATACAAAGATTTTTGTTTTTTTCTTTTTCAAAAAATTTCTTGATTCTGTTTTTTTTAAAAAAATTTTTGAGTATTTCTTTTCCACAAAAAAAATTAGTTATTTCTTTTTTATAAAAAGATTCAGGTATTTCTTTATGTTTATGGAGTACTTTCTTTAATTTTTTTTTAGTGTTTAAATAAAAATTATTAAAGCAAATTTTTGTTAAAAGACGATAATGTTTATGATTTTCGTCTGTAATTTCATTTAATGATAAAATGTTTTCAAATAATTCTTTATCAAATATATAGTTTTTTTTGTAGTTATGCATGTCATCTACAAAATCATCTTTAAAATCTAATAAATAATTTCTAAAGATTATACATCTATCTTTGTCCATAGAAAACGAAACTAAACTGGTAATTGTAAACAACAGTACATAAAATTTTTTCATAAATTTCTGTGGGTATGTGTTTTAATTTGCCCTGTACAAATTCAGTTGTCTATTGGCTTTATCCAACGTTTAGGAAAAAAATTAGGGCTGGTTTTTATCATTTTCGTCATCTGTTCTTTTTGTTCCTCAAAAAACTCTAACATATTATCACTATTATATAATGTATCGTTGGACTTATTATTATTTAATATATATTCGGATAGGTAGATTTCTTGAATAATTCTAGTGTATAGATCAAGGGTTTTATTTTTATATATATCTTTGTGTTGTTTGTTTTTATTAATCTTTGAATTGTTCCTGTAGTTAGATAATATATTTCCAATAAATGAATTTCTTGGCGAAATATTACCGTTATCAAGTACTGTATTATTTGTAAAAACCTTTTTAAATCCTTCTTGACAATCTTCTTTAATGTTTTCTAGTAACGAGTTTGCACAGTTTAATTTAACAAACTGCGTGATAAAATTTTCATAAAATTCTAGTAACGAGTTTGCACAGTTTAATTTAACAAACTGCGTGATAAAATTTTCATAAAAATTATTATTATTTGACGGTTGTTTTTTTAATGTATTGTTAGGTTCATTTGTATATTTAATATAGTATTTAAGTAATTCATTACATTTTAATTTAACAAACTGCGTGATAAAATTTTTATAAAAATTATTTAATGTATTGTTAGGTTTATTTGTATATTTAATAGTGTTACCATTTTGTATATTTTCATAGCATTCAAGTAAATCATTTAAATCTTTGTTTAATTTGTTTTTTTCAAGTCGTTTGATTACAGGTGATATATCAGCACCAATTTTTATAAAGTATTTGGCTATTTCATTGTAGTTATTATCGTTGTTATTGTAGATTGTTTTAGTAAATAGTGTTCCTTCAAGTAACCTTGTTTTTTGTTCAGTGTCTAGTTTAATGCATTTATTTTCAATAGCAAATTTTATTAAGTCTAATTTTTCTTCTTTAATCATATTTGTTAAACAACCTGTGTGTGGTATTTTTGCACCTAGATCAATTAATTGTTTACATAATTCAAAGTTTTCTTCTTTTAATGCATTAAATAAATTATCATTTAGTAGTTCGGTTAGTTGTTCGGTTTGTTGTATTTTTAGGTAGGCTTTATAATCTGTTTCGTTTAATTTAACATTGTTTTTATTAAAAAAACTAATAAGGCTATCGTTGCCATTTAACAAGGCATGTAAATAATAATTACTCTTGATATCATCATTTAAGTATGGCAGAAATATTTTTGCAGCTAAATAACAACTATTGTTTATGGCTAGTTCAAAAAGTGATTGATAATCAATATCAAAGTTTTGGTTTTGACTCTCTTTTAAAAGAAATTTTAATGTGGAGAGTTCTTCATTACTGTTATTTTTTTTGGAAAAATGGGTTATCAAATTGTTCAATTCTTCTTCATTAAATTTAGCACCATTAGAGCGCAACAATTTTTCTAGTTCTTTATTATTTTTTTTAACGACATAATATAATAGTGGAATTTTTGAGTTATTACACACTTTAAGATCAAGATTGTCACATCTTTCAATCAAAGCTTGTAAGGCTATAATATTTTCATCTTTGACAAGTTCAAATAATAAGATTTTTAAATCATTTTCTGAAAACCAAAAATTATATTTTATAAATAGTTTAATTATTTCATTATCAAAAGAATAATTTGCCTTTTTGAAACAATAATAAAAAATTGTTTTTGCATCCCATTCACCGCTGTTATCTGATATTGTAGGGTCTGCACCAAGATTAAGAAGTAATCTTGTAGTTTCTGGGTTTTCTTTTTGAACAGCAGCGTAGTATAGGGGTGTTTTAAGCCTATATTTACGACGGGTGTAGTTTTGTCTATGATTAACATCGGCTCCATTTTTACAAAGTAATTTAATTATATCTATTTGTTCAGTATCGTCGACCTTCTTTAGCGAAAGATAGTATAAGCTTGGAACATGGGTAGGATCGCTTCTGTTGCCCCATGGACACATATCATTATTATTATACCATGCAGCATAAAAGAGTGGAGTCCTTCCTTCAATGTCTTTACAATTAACATCAAATCCATAGTTAATAAGAATTTCTACAATTTCAATATTATTACTTTCTACTGCAAAATGTAGTGGTTCTTTATTTTCATATTCTTTTTTAGTATTAAATTTATTTTTGAGAATTAATTCTACAATTTCACAATCATTGTTTCGAACGGCAGTGATGAGCAAGTCGTCCTTGTTTAAATAAGGAAATTCATTATTAATGTTAACTAGATTGTTTTCAATTAAGTATTTTACTATCTCAGAGTTCCAATACTTAGCGGCGTAATATATTGGGAATCTTTTTTCAGTATTTTGAATGTTTACATCAACTCCTTGTTCAATTAGCTGTATTGCATATTTATTATCTTCATCAATAATACTGATGCACAAGTTGTCTATGGTTAGATCTTCATCTATTATATCTTCGTCATTGATTAAAGATTTTAATTTTTCCAATTTCTTCGTTTGGCATGGTGAAATATTTATTTCTTCTTCTATTAGCGGGATAAAATCAAATGATTTAAAATTTTTTATTAAATACTCAGCTCTTTTGCTCTCAGTTCTTCCGTACATTGTATTTAAAAGTGCTTTGTTGAATAAATTGGTTATTTGTTCAGTATTTAAATTAATTAGCTTGTTTTCTATGATAAATTTAAACTTAGTGAATCCCTCCTCATTCCAGTCAAAATAACTTCTTACGGTGCAAAAAAGTACAGTTGCTCCGTTTTCAATTAAATCATTACATTTTTCTAAATCTTTATCTTTAATTGCTTCTTTTAGATTATTATTATTATTTAATGTATTGATATTTTCAAGGTATTTTGATATTAGTTCTCTGTCTTTTGTTTTGGCATACTCTAATGGGGTTTCATATTTTTTACTAACACAATAAAGATTAGGAATATCAAGGCCCGAAATGGCATAGCCTATAATTTTTTTAAACTCGTCTAAATCATCACCATCTTCAATAATTGAATGTAATAATTTTAATACATCATATTTATTAAGTCGAAAGCCTTTATTAAATAAAGATGTTATTTCGTCTGCGTTATCATCTTTAAGTGCAAAGTACAAAGTAGGATAGTATGTAGGATATAATTTTTTTATTTTATTCGTTACAGTATTAAAGTTACTATTAAAGTCATTATTTAAAAAATATTTAGTATTAAAGTTATTATTTAAAGAATATTTATTTGACGATGATTTTTTTAATGTTTCGTCGTAAATATCTATTAATGTCTTAGGATTAGCACCAATTTGCAAAAGATATTCGGCTGTTTTTTCGTCGGAAAACAGATTAGTCAAAGTTTTTTCAAGCAGTTCTGTTTTTTCTTCATTGGTAATATCATTGAGGTTGTTGTTGATAATTTCCTTAATTTCATTGTGATTTTCGTTAGTGGATTCTTCATAAGTAACTAAATCTAACAAATTGTCATAATTAAAATTTTTAGTTGGCTGCTGTTGTTTTTCTTCATCGTTGATATCATTGAGGTTGTTGTTGTTGTTGATAATTTCCTTAATTTCATTGTGATTTTTGTTAGTGGATGTTTTTTCAGTGTTTTTTTTATTCTTATGTATATTTTTCATATAATCAGTAAATGACCCTGTAAATGACCTTTTTTTATTATTATCTTTACTATTCATCCCTAAAACAGAAAATGAAATCATTCCAATCATCATTAACAATAATACTATATTTAGTTTTTTCATAAAAACCCTTAAATTTTTATTATGGTATGTTTTTACTTTACAACAAATATAACTTAACAATAAATATAACTTAAATTGGTAAAAATGCAAGAAAAGTACTTTGTTAAAGGTGAAATGTGTAAGATTTATGATTGGTAAGTGATATTGTTGTGAACCAGCACGGATGGCAAGAATATCCAGAATTGGATGTTAGTTTTGAGGAAGTATAATTATTTGCTATTTTTTCCTAATCTGAAGATACTAAAATTATCTTTGTTACTTTATTGATTTGGAGAAAATAATGTCTAAAATTCATAATCATGACCATAAACATAGTGATAATGGTTCATTAGCAAGTTTAATAAAAGAAGAATTAATTTGTCATTTGCCGTACGGTATTGTCTCAATCGCTGTTGGATTGACGTTTTTAAGTTTTTTTTCAATGTTTAATATTGTTTCGGTTGATCCAAAATTGGTAAAAAAAGCCGCAAAAATTTTATTTCATAATTTTCACTTTATGCATATTGTGTTTGCAGTAACAGGTACTATTATTACGTTTAGTCGATTTTCAAAAAATGTATTTCAAAATATTGTAGTGGGAACACTTTCTCCTGCATTGTTTTGTATATTGTCTGATGCAGTGCTTCCGTATGTGGGTGCTCGCTTGCTTGGCGTATCTGTGCATTTTCATATTTGTTTTTTGACTAATCCAATGCGAGTGTTACCTTTCTTGATTATTGGTGCAATAAACGGTATTGTCATGTCATATCATGGACAATCGAAGCAGTGGATATATTCAGTTTCATCTCATGCGGCTCATATATTCATAAGTTCATTGGCTTCTGTATTTTATCTGGTTTCTCATGGCTTTTTTGATTGGCATAAGCAACTTGGTAGTGTCTATTTATTATTGATTGTTGCAGTTGTTATTCCATGTACATTTTCAGATTTAATTGTGCCGATGGTTCTTGCAAAGAAGGGTTTTAAGCATAATGAGAAACATTAAATTTTCAGGTGTATACAAATCATTTGATGATGAAAAAGTTTTAGATGATCTTAATTTAGAAATTCCTGATGGTTCATTTTTTGCATTGCTCGGCCCCAGTGGAAGTGGGAAAACCACACTGTTGCGATTGATTGCGGGTTTTGAAACGGCCGATAGTGGAACCATTTATTTGGGTGATACTGATATTACATATGTACCAATTCACAAACGTAGGGTAAATACAGTCTTTCAGAATTATGCATTATTTCCGCATATGAATGTGTTTGATAATGTTGCGTATGGTTTAAAAGTTGCAGGTAAATCAAAAGATATTGTCGAGCAAAAAGTTATGGCAATACTTGAAAAAGTTGATTTGAAAAAACATATATATAAATCTATTCAACAACTTTCTGGTGGACAAAAACAGCGCGTTGCGTTTGCACGTTCAATTGTTAATGAACCGGATGTGTTGTTGCTTGATGAGCCGTTGGCTGCTCTTGATTTGAAATTACGAGAAGCGATGCTTATTGAGTTGATTGAATTGCAGGATGCACTTAAAACTACGTTTGTGTACGTGACGCATGATCAGTTTGAAGCATTAACGGTTGCTGATTACATGGCGATTATGAATACTAATGGTAAAATTGAACAAATTGGTACACCAGAACAGGTATATGAATTTCCACAAAGCAGATTTGTCGCAGAATTTGTCGGTTCTACGAATTTGTTCGAGGGTATGCTACAAAAAAAAGATGATGTTGTTACATTCGTTGTTTCAGATTTGGGAAATTTTTTAGTGCAACAAAGTGAAGTTTCTAAATTAACTACGAAAGAACATGTGACTACACCAAACAACGAAGTTGTGATGAGTTTGCGTCCTGAAAAAATTGAAATTTCAATAACTCATCAAGAAGGTTTTTCTAATGAGTTATCAGGAATTGTTGAATCTATCGTATATCATGGACGTTCTACACAATATAATGTTCGTGTAAAAAATAATCAGTTGGTACAAGTATTTGAGCAAAATGAAAAACATTTTGCAACAGAAGTTATAGACTATGATGATAGAGTGTTTTTACAATGGCAAAAAGAGAATGTAGTCTTATTACAAAAGTGATGTAAAAACAATGAGACAATTTGTAGATCGATTACGTGATGAGTTTTCATTTGGGTTGTCTGTACCTGCGATACTTTGGCAGGTGTTATTTTTAGGTGTACCATTTTGTATTGTTGCATATGTAAGCCTGTATGTAGGCCAAGGAGCGCCATGGTACGCATTAACACTAGAGCATTTTTTTGCGCTTATTACATCTGCACATGCAATGATTTTATTAAGAACAGTTCTTGTTGCATTTGTTGTTGCGACTTTGTGCGTTATTATTGCATTTCCAGTATCCTATTTTATTGCATTACATGTCACGCCATTATATAAAAATATATTATTATTCTTTTTGACATTGCCGTTTTGGACAAATTTTTTAATCCAAGTTTATTCTTGGTTTTTTTTATTAGAAAAATATGGATTAATTAATATGTTTTTGTTAAAGGTAGGCATTGTTTCTGAACCGTTAACAATGATTTATAATATGTTTGCAATTATTATTGTTACAATATATTGTTACTTACCGTTTGTTTTATTGCCGTTATATAGCACGATGGAAAAGATAGAAACTGAGTTATTTGATGCTTCAATGGATTTGGGAGCATCATGGTGGCAGACATTTTATCGCATTGCAATTCCGCTTTCTTGGTCGGGAGTAAAAGTTGGATTTTTGTTAGTATTTGTGCCGGTATTTGGCGAGTTTGCAATTCCAGAAATTATCGGTGGTGCAAAGTATATGTTTGTCGGATCTCTTATTACGTACTACTTTATGGTTGTGCGAGATACTGCACTTGGTGCCTCTTTTACCATGACAAGTTTAGGGTTTTTGGCATTATCGGTTGTTATTTTGTACTGTGTAATTGCTTTGTTCAAAAGTAAAATAAAAAGGATTGGCTTATGAATAATACCAGAGGTTTTCCTCGATTATTATTTGTAGTATTTACAGCGGTATTATATCTTTTTTTATATGCACCAATAATTATTTTAACTATTTATTCGTTTAATAATAATCCGTTTACGTATGCATGGACTGAATTTACACTCGATTGGTATAAACAGGTTATATTCTCAACTGAGGTGCATGATGCATTTGTAAATTCATTATTTGTTGCAATCATTGCAGTATTGATTAGTCTTTGTTTGGGTCTATTATTCGTTTTTTGGGCACAAAAAAAATATATTGATCGTTGTTTGCCTATTTTTTATTTGAGTTTGGCAATACCTGAAATTGTTTTAGCGGTAGGTCTTTTGAGTATATTTAGTTTTTTTGTGCTTCCGTTGGGATATGCAGCACTTGTTGCTGGTCACGTAGTTCTTGGTCTTGGGTATAGTGTGCCTATTTTGTATGCACGGCAAAAAGAGTTAGACAAATCTATTGTAGAGGCCTCGTATGATTTAGGTGCAACAAAAACACAAACGTTTTTTTTTGTTGTGTTTCCTTTTTTGACTCCGGCATTAATTGTTAGTGCATTACTTGTTTTTATTGTTTCGTTAGATGATTTTGTTATTTCATTTTTTTGTTCATCAGCAAGTTCAGAAACATTACCGATGTATATTTTTTCTTTTATTCAATCGGGGGCAACGCCTGAAGTTAATGCTTTGTGCGTGTTGTTACTTTTGATAAGTAGCTTAGTTGTTTCTCTTTTATTTTGGTTACAACGTACTCGTCTAGGATAGTAATATGAATAATAGTAGTAGCATTAGATTATTTTTTCGTGTATTGTTTGTATTTTTTTGGATTTTGGCATTTAGTTTGTTTATGTATTTATTAAGTTATTGGGGGCAATACAAACAAAAGGGGTCATTAAATCTTTTGACTTGGGCGCAAGTAATTGATGCAGATTTTTTGCATGATTTTGAAAAAGAGACTGGTATAAAGGTTAATCTAAGTTATTTTGAGCATAATGAAGAGGTATATGCAAAATTAAAAGCAACACCTGATCATGGATATGATTTGGTTATGCCTTCAGATTTTATGGTAGAGACCATGATTAAAGAAGGTATGTTGCAACAAATTGATACACAAAAATTGGATTTTTGGCATAATGTGCATGAAGCGTTAAAAGGTCACTATTTTGATCCAGATAATTTGTATACAGTGCCATATTATTGGGGCTTTTTTGGTTTGGCAATTGATACTTCAGTTGTTGATATAGAAAATATTGATGTTAGTTGGTCATTGATATTTGAAAAAGATTCTCCAGCCGATTCGTTTTCTGTTACTAATGATTCACGCGAATTATTTTTTATTGCAGCGGATTATTTATTTGGTCATGCGCAAAATTTAACTGAAAAAGAAATTATTCAAATTAAAGAACTTTTAATTTTACAAAAAAAGAATGTTACACTCTACACTGATATGCGTCCTGATTATGCAATAGCTTCACGAACATGTCCAATGGGAACAATATTTGTGCAAGATTTGTTGAAAGTTATGAGCGAATTTGATTTTATTGATTTTATTATTCCTAAAGAGGGAATGTTTACAAGTATAGATTCATTTGTGGTTCCTAAAGAGAGTCAAAAACAAGAATTAATTTATGCATTTTTAAATTATTTATATAATTCTGAAGTTTTGCAAAAATATATTGATCGATATGAATTTTTTCCCGCAGTTGACACCGTGCATCTTGATCATCGTGCAACAAATCGTTTTATTCCAACAAAAAAGTTTTTTTCAAAAGCAAAATTTTTTAAAAATATAATTCCTGAAAAAATTTTATATGATGTTTGGTTGTCTTTAAAGGCATATTAATCGATTGGTAAAATATTTTATTAAAAGGGGTATTGACATTATTTTATAAAAATTCTATGAGTGTAATGATATCTTGTGTATAGTGCAAGATATATTTTGGAGCAAAAGGTAATAGTAACTTTTTACAAAAAGGATGAGTGTATGAAACATACCTTTCTACCACGGACGTACGTTCCGTTACTTACATTGTTGTTAAGTGTAAGCGCATTACATGCTGATGTTATTTGGAACGGAGGTTCGAGTCCGGACGCAATTGACGAGGACGTTCGAATTACCGGTGATGTTAAGTTAAGTTCGGGTGCTAATAGGATTAGCGCAATTAATCACGATATTGAGGTTGATGTTGATACATCGGTTTGCATAGCAGGTAATACGATGGATCCTGGAGAATCAATTTTATATTTACGTGCAGATGAAAACAGAACCATTCGATTTAATATTGATCATAACACGAAATTTATTGGGGGTTCTGACGTTGAAATGTCTGACCAACCCGTGCCGCTTACAATTATTCAGCATGGTGCTGGGTGTGTGGAATTTTGCATTGAAGGAGATGACAAAGTTTCATTTACAAAAGGAGCAGAAGTTGGCCCAACAAAGTATTATTTGGTGATGTCTGATTGTGATGAAGATGAGTATTACGAAGATCCAAAAAACAATCGCATACCTACGTTGTTATTCAAACGTATGTTGGGTGATGATGAAGATGAACATGCAAAAGTAGTCATAGGTGAAGATTCACTGATGACTTTTATCTCACCAGGTGTTGATCCAATTGCAGAAGAAACCGGTTGCATTATATTTGATCCATACTCTCCTGATGAAGGTCGCGTTATTTTAGAAATAGAAGATGGCGGTGCGTTCATTGTTGCGGGTCACAAAGTTAACGAAGATGACTGTGAAGATATTGTTCCAGATGATATTGATTTGACGTTACCGTGTGGTGCTCCAGTTTGGAAAGTACAAAATAGTCTTGGTAATCGTACAAAAAATATTAATGCTCCAAATGCAGGACTTCTTGTATTAAATAACAACAGTGTTCTTTCTGAATTATTATTTGATCCATTTTGTGATTTAGGCGCTCGTAACGATAATAATGATTTTAATGGTTCGTTTAGCGGTAATCAATTTGGTGTAATAATTGGTGCAAATGCAACATTGCAAATTTTGTCTGATTCATATTTAGATTATGTTGGTTTGACGAATAATCAATGCCCTGAAGTTGTTGTTCCCGGGTTTGATTTAGATGCGGAGCAATTATTAAAATTTAGAAATGCATCAGCATTAACTATTGATGGGTATCATGATCCGTCAGCAGATTTGGCAAAAATTGAAATGAGTGAGCGTTCAGGTTTATTTTTCCGTTCAGGAGTTGATGTAGACGGAAATGTAATGGGGCTTAATGCAAGCAATCCATTTACTGTTGATATGCTTGACAGAACTCCTGGTGCAGGTGAAATTGTTCTTGCTGTTGAGGGTGAATTGAACGTAGTTGGACCAGAAGATTCATTTGGTGGCTCTGCAAAAATTGAATTGCTTTCTCGTGAAGTATGCTCTAGTGGCGGGCCATTGTTTATTGATGGAAAAGAGACTATTTTTCCAAAACGATCATTTGAACAAGATATGGATGATGAATTTTTCAGTTATAATTGTGGTGCATTTTTAATTAACAATTCCATGAACTTGTTTGACGTGTCACTTTCTCATACTGATGAATGTCACAATGTATTTCACAAAAATGATTCAAAATCAGAACCAACTTACATTGGTGGTGAGACATTCACATTAAAAGATGATGTTGATCGTCCAAGAATTGCATTTAATAATTCTCGTTTGCATGTGCATACTGACTTGGCGGCAACTGGAATGGATTTTTGTGTTCCTAACACTGTTGCACCTGGATTAGTTTGCTTAAATAATGAGAGTGAATTTATTTTCTATCACAATGGTTTTAGTATCGATAATGGAACAGGACGTGATTTTAATTTGGGCACACGAGTTGGTTCAACTGCGTGTGATGGGTGTTCATTAGTCAATTGTGATGCTCATCTTGATATTGTACAATTGCATGATTGTATTTTTGATGAAGGTCTTGATGATGAAGATCATGAATTGAAATTGACAACATCTGCAAATAATACATGCATTGTTCCTGAAATTGGAAACACAAATAAACTTTCAATTCATACCATTTTCTTGGGATGTGATAGTAATATTTCAATTGGTTCAAATGATGATGACGTTGATTTTGAAATTGAAACAACGCCAAAGTTACGCATCGCTGGTAATTTCTTCTCATTTGAAACGCGTGGTGGACCATTGCGAAGACCAGAAACATCAAACATCACTGGTAAAGGTGGTATGTTTGTCGACTTGAATGGTGAGGTTTGTATTGATCCTGATTACCGTGCAAATATGTCAATGATGGTGACAAAAAGTCGTAATGCAATTATTGATCTTCCAAAAGCACAAGTCTTTTTTGATGATATGATCGGTGTTGCAGATTGGCGTCTTGACTTATCAGATGAGGAAAGCACAGTGTTGGTTCCAACTGGTACATGTATTTCTGATTACACATTTAACTGGATGGCAACGCAAAAAGACTTTGAAAATTTCTGTCCATATGAACTTGGTGACGTGACAATTTGTTCGTGCCCACCAGTTACGCAGGAAAACGTAACATCATTACCGACAATTCAAGGTACAGTCGATCAAATGCAAATACAATCATCTCGTATTGGTGATCAGGTACACATGATGATTGATGGTGGTCATGTTCGCGAACTTGTGTTCTTACCTGGAACAAGTTCAGCTGAAGCTCCAGTTGCAGCAATTTTCTTGAAAAATGATGGTCGCGTTGGCATTGGACCACTTGAGCAATCTCATGATTCTACATTTGCCTCAACTACATTGGGTGTGAATGGTATTTCAATTATCGCTGATGGTGAAAGTCGAGTTGACTTAAACCAAGACATGATTGTAAATAACGTTTGTGCATTTATTAAAGGTCCAAACTTTGCAGAAGGTGATAAACTTGAAATTGATGCAATTGTTCCACGTGAACTTCGTGTAAAATCAGGCGGTACGCTTGACTTTAGTTCATTTAGTTCACCAACTGATGAAGTTTTCTTCTGCGGTGATATTCGTGTTGTGTTAGAACCTGGTGCAAAAATAATCATGGGTAGCAACATTACGTTTGCAAATGATGCATCAATCTTATTTGAAGGTTCGCCAAAAGTAGAAGAATTTTTCAATGCGATTCCACTCGGTGCAATTAACAATACATTAGATCCGACCGCAATTGTTGATGCGTCGTTACCACATAACGAATTTGCATCACTCATTAATTATGGTGATGGACTTGAAAATACTAATGACTTCCGTGTAATTATTGCCGGTGTTGGTACACTTGGATTTAAAGATAGCGCAACAGTGGAATTACCATTTGATGCGTTTGTTGGAATTGAAACAATCGCTGATTGCGTAGGAACAACTGATGTGACAATTCTATTGGAAGATAGTGCGCGTTGGAACATCGGGTTACTTGACACGCGTGAAGGCGGTGGAATGCAAATTGGTAATGTTGTTGATCGAGAAGAAGATACGGTTAACTTTACGTTAACATTAGAAGGTAACGGTTCTGAATTTGAAATCGGCAGACTCGGGTTCTTTGGTCTTGGTGTTGGACTTGTTCGTGCATGTGCAGCACTTGAAGATGGTGAAATTGCACCAAATGCATTCCTTGTTGATCAGTTGTTTAATGTTGAAGAAATTACATTCAATTTTAACAACGGTAACTTTGCACACGAACGTATTTTCTCTGGCGATGATCGCGATGCATCATTGTTAGCAATTAGTAATCGAACAGGATTGGATTATAATATTAACTTTGAAGATCTTGACGATGATGTTGAAGGGCGCCGACTATCAAACTTTGCAGTTCACGGTGGTGGAAACATTGTGTTAGTTTCAAGTGGTACTGGTGCTGTTGCGCCAATTGTTCGTGAAGATGATGGTGATATTGTTGTTGACACTGAAACTGGAACAGTAAGTTCTCGTATTCGTGTAAGCATTATGGCTTCAACTCCGCTACAGGATCTTGATGAAAATGAAGTTGATATTACTGGTGATGTATTATTTGATGAATTTAAAACACATGATGCTGTATTGGAAACTACTCGCAACAATACTGTTTCTCGTGCAAACACGGCAGCAACTGGAGATAATTTCAGAGGGGCACGAACTTCAATTCGTCTTGGCGCAGTTGCCAATGGTGTAATTTTAAGACAAGACGTGTTTGATATTATTAATCCAACTGGTGGTACGCCAACTGATCGTCGAGAAAAAGCAATTGAAGTTGGTGCAGTGTATGCAAATATTTTGCTAACTGATCCTCCGCAAATATTAACAGTAACACAGTTATAATATAAGTATGTGCGGCCGAGTTAGTATCGGCCGCATCTTAAAAGTGTGAACGCGAAAAATAAATCGTTATAATGTAAGGAGTGCAATGAAGATTGTAAAAAAAATAACCGGAATGCTTTTACTGCTTAGTTGTGCAGTGCAGGCTATTAATGAATTTAGAACACCATTAAGTTTTCGCAACGATGGTTCGTATCATCACTGGTTGGGTCCAATTCAAAATGCAGTGTGGCATAATGAAACTAATGTGCCATGTTTACGTGAAGATTGCTGTTTTCAGGCAAATATATTCACCGGAAGTTTCTATAGATGTGCCAGTGATGTATTTTTTAATGTAGACAAAAATAAAAATACAAGAAAAACAACAGGGCTTTCATCGCTATTTTTTGGTAAAGATTCGTTTCGAGGAGAAGAGGCTTTTGTTGATGGTATTATAAAAGACTCAGAAATTTTGCAGCGAATTAATCCGTTCTTAGGTTTTGCAAGAATTACACCAACATTTGATTACACTGAGCGCGGCGCATTTCTTGGTGGCCGCATAGATTACACATTTGGGTGTGAGAATAAATGGCATGCGGGTGGTAGAGCGAGTGTTCCATTTAAAGTAATTGAAATTGAACAAAATCCGAATGTAAAAATTGAAGAGACGCTTGAAGATGTTGTGCGATTTAGAGAAGTGCGTTTAGATGAAGTTGCCAATGGTGATAGCTTGGAGTTTGCGGCACGTTTTGATTTTTTGAATAGTATTTTTGTAAATACTACGGATGATGCTGATAATCCAATTGTTGATCCTTTTATTGACTATGATAATATTTCAGGGCGAATTTTTATTGGTTCGCAAAGTTTGACGAGTGAGAATGCAAGTGACAGCGGTGAAGTTCCTGCTGCATATGCTACCAAAAAGAGCGACGGGGAGTTGCCGTTGCCACGTTTTAGAAGAGCAGCATCTGAAGTTGGGTCTTCATTGGGAGTTAATGGCGAAGCTGCAGATGGTAGTACTGTATTTTTTAAAGAGGATGTTGATTATTCAAATAATTTAAGATGTAATCGTGATGCGCAAGGAACATTATTTATTGTTTCGCGTGCGGAAGATGATTTAACAGATATTACTGATGCTGCAGGGGCAGTTGTTAAAGAATTACGAAATATCATTCAAAATAATTTAGAGCCCGCAGAGACTGCACTTGAATTTTTCCGCACACGTGGAATTGATATGCGAGCACATGAACGTATTGCTGCACTTGGTGACATTGAGTTAGAAACATATGTTGGGTATGGACATCGTGATTGTTGGTATCTTGATGGTATTTTAGGTGTGCGTTTGCCGACTGGCAAGAAAAAAGATTCAGATGATTCACCATTTTACATCTCAACTGGTCACAACAGACATACTGAAATTAAACTTGGACTAGAAGCTGGTTGGATGCCATGGTATTGGATGGGCTTCAAAATAGACGGTTCTTTCCATCATGCATTTAAACGTACAGAACAGCGCGCACTTGCATTTAAAGATTCAACGATACGCAATATTGGAAACAATGTTGATGTTGATGTGTCATGGAATTATTTCATTGGACATGTTGATTGGACAGTATTTCATCCATGGAATACAGAAATGGGTGCAGTGATTGGGTATGAATTTTTTGGTAAACGCAAAGACAACGTTGACTTTAAAGACATGACAACTGCAACTGATTTGCTCGGTCGCACGAACCAAGAACTTGATTCTGAACTTCTTGAAACGCGAACAAATTCAATGTCACATAAAATACGTGGACAAATTTTCCATCGTTGGAATTTATTTGAAGTCTTTGCAGGTGCATCGCATGTGTTTGCTGGTCGAAGTGTAATGAAAGAGACTGAAGCGCATCTTGGATTTGCAATTCACTTTTAATTGAAAATAATAACAATAACAAACAAAAAGGAGTCCCTATGAAAAAACTATTATTTATAATGTCGCTTATAACATTTATGAGTGTTCCACTTATGGCAGAAGATACGTGCAATGATGACATGGATAATTGTGAAGAAAACAAAGAAGAAAATAAATCGGTTGTTTGTCTGACAAAAGACCAAGCGTGCATTGTGCTTGCAGCGCTTAATTGTTTTGCACAAAATCGTCTTGCGCGTAATGATGCACCAGTTGAGAGTGACAGTGAATTTCCTCCTGCAGATGATGATGTAGAAGAATTGCGTCAAGCGGTTTGTGAGTTACAACAACAGATTACACAATGTTGTAGAGATATGGGCGGGTGTGATTAAATGTATAAAGCAATGTGTAAATTAGAAAAATAATATATTATATGTCGTTTTTTAAACAAAAGGATTTAAAATGAAAAAATTACTTTTATCTGTAGCGTTACTTATAAGTATAGGTTCATTTTCAATTGCAAACGGTGAATGGGGCTCTACAAAAGCTCAGCCGATGGATTTGGAAGATATTCCAGAAGTGATAGAAGATATAGCAAATTGTTACCGTGGCCTTGAGCTTGATATGGAAGATGTAGAAGAAGAAGTTCAAGAAATAGTAGAAGAAGTGAAAGATCTAAAAGAACAAGTAGCAGTATTGACAAAGACTGTTGAAGTTTTGACAGAATCATGTGAACAATCAGAGAGTGCATGTGATACTAATTGCTAAGCACTTTATCTGACAAATTTTTGTGTAACTGGTAGGCTTAATTGTAGAAATGCAATTAAGCCTTTTTTGTTGGAAAATTATGAATAAAAATACATATTATGTCACTACCCCCATTTATTATGTGACGGCAAAGCCACATTTAGGTTCACTCTATTCGACTTTGCTTGCAGATGTTTTGGCGCGTTGGAATAAAAAGCAGGGCAAAGATGTCTTTTTTTTGACCGGAACTGATGAGCATGGGCAAAAAGTTGCGCAAGCTGCGCAAAAAGCAGGAGAAAGTCCGAAAAATTTTGTAGATCAATTTATTCCTGCATATAAATATGTGTGGCAAAAGTTTGATATTGATTATTCACATTTTATTCGAACAACTGACGAACAACACAAAATTGCGGTGCAAAAGATTATAGAGCAGCTACTTGATCAGGGCGATGTTTACAAAGGTGAATATCAAGGATGGTATTGTACACCGTGTGAAACGTTTGTGACAGAAAAAGAATTTGAAAAAGATGATCCAAAGTGTCCTTCGTGTAAGCGTGAAATTACGCAAGTGTCAGAAAGTACTTACTTTTTTAGACTTTCAAAATACGAACAACAATTATTAGATTTTTACAAAAATAATCCTGACTTTATATCTCCCAAAGAACGAAGTAACGAGGTTATTCGTTTTGTTGAGTCTGGTTTGCGCGATATTAGTATTTCGCGAACAACAGTCAAGTGGGGCGTACCATTTCCAGGTGACCAAGAGCATGTGTTGTATGTCTGGATTGAGGCATTATGTAATTACATAACAGGAATTGGATATAAACAAAGCACGGAGCGCTTTAATAAGTTCTGGCCGGCAAATACGCATGTGATGGGAAAAGATATTGTTAGGTTTCATGCAGTTTATTGGACGGCAATGTTATTGGCGTTAAAATTATCACTTCCAAAGCAACTATTAGTGCATGGATGGATTACAGTTGATGAACAAAAAATGTCAAAATCGTTAGGTAATATTGTTGATCCAATGAAATTAGCTGACGCGTATGGTGTTGATCAAGTGCGGTATTATTTAGTTCGTCAACTTCCAATCAGTCAGGATGGTAATTTTTCAACGGGTGATTTGGAGCAACGCATAACATCAGAACTTGCAAATGATTTGGGGAATTTATTGCAACGTACTGTTACTTTAGCATATAAATATGATTTGAAAATTGTGAGTGCGCCAAATTCATTCTCAGATGCATCGCGAGAATTGCACGCAGCGCTAATTGAAACGGTTAAAAACTTTACAAAGCATATGAAAAATAATCAATTTCATGTTTCGCTTAATGTATTATGGAGTTATATTGGTAAAGTAAATAGTTATTTTCATAATCAAGAACCGTGGAAACAAGTAAAAACTAATCAAAAATTATTTGCACAAACAATTTCGGTAACTGTTCATTCATTACATGCTATTGCGCATTTGTTATTACCGATTATGCCAAATAAAATGAAAGTACTTCTTGAGCGATTAGGTAAAGGTGATTCGGTTAATATTATATTTGATGAATTGGCGTTAACTTCGTGGAATAAAGAGTTTAGTTTATCTGCTGGCGATGCGTTATTTGTAAAGTTTGATAAACCTGAACAAGCGAAAGAGAAAATTGAGGATAAAATTATGCAATCCGCCTTCGCCAAACAGCCTTTGTTAAAACTACGTCGGTCAAGGGCTACGTCGGACGAGCCTAAAGGCTCGGAGATGGAGACAGGCTATGTAAAGTTTGATGATTTTGTAAAAGTTGAAATTCGTGTTGGTACAATCAAAGAATGTGAGGAAATAGAGGATTCAGAAAAATTACTAAAATTACAAGTTGATTTTGGCAAGTTTGGTATTAAACAAATTGTTAGTGGTATTAAACAATGGTATATACCGAGTGATTTAATTGCAAAACAGGCAGTTTTTGCGTTTAATTTAAAGCCAAGAAAAATATTTGGACTTGAGTCGAATGGCATGATTATGCTTGCAACTGATGTTGATGGAAAACCGCAATTGGTTTCTCCTGTTTCTCAAGTTGAAAGTGGAACGCTATTGAAATGATTTTATTTTAAAATCAAGTCATGTGTTATCTAAATAAATGTAAAGTAAATTGTTAACGATAAACGAAGGATTTTTTGTGTTTAAGAAATTGATATTTTTAGGAATGATTTTTAGTAGTGAGATTGCTTTTAGCATGCAATGTATTTCTTTTTGGTCTGAGGGGCCAAAAAGCCGCTTTGTTTACAATAAAAATAATGGATCGAAGAAACTTAAATTAGAGGAAGGAACCGAAAATAAGTTAATTCGCGTTTATTTTAAAGAAAACAAATTTAAAAAAAACAAAATTAGTGAAATAAGGGTATATGATACTTGGAAAAGAGGTCTTAAACGAACATATTGTTTTAATTCGTATTCAGGTACTTTTGGACAATCAGATTGCCAAGACTGTGTAGAGCATTATCGTGGCGATAAAGGACCTTGGGAGTTTCAACATTTAATATATTCTGGATATTATGGAGGCTATGATCAAGATTTATATCAGTATGTGGAAGAGGCAATTGAATCTAACCCAATAGTGCAGTTGTTTTTAACGAAAAATAAGGTTTTTTTAGGCAATAACCTGACTTATAATGTAAATCTACTAAATGATAAACTTGGTTTTAACTTAGAGGTAACAGATAGTGACGGAAGTAGTATGAGTTTTTCATCAAAAAAAAGACAGTTTAAAAATAATAAAAATACTTATATGGAATTGTATGATATCTGTGACGATAAAAGTGGCAATAAATATGACGATGAAGATGGTAGTGACGATGAAGATGGTAGTTTTAAAAATCAATGGATAAATTTAAAAGTAGACAACGGAAATAAGGTCTATCATTATGTGGTGTTCTTTGACATAATTCTTGAAAAATTAAAAGAATATGAGTTGTTAGATCAATCAATTTTAAGGTTATTTTATAAAAGAGTTATTAATCGGTGTGTTAAAGAAGTAGATCCTTCTTCTTTATATTTTTAATAAGGTGCTTCGTGGTTGTAATTAAGTCACGGAGTGTTTTTTTATCTTTGCATTTCATTATTATTTTTTTCTACACTAACCTTTAGGGACAAAACAAAGGGGGAGTGATGAAATTTGTGCTAGCGATACCAGTGTTTTTTTTTGCGTGTAATGTAATTGCAATGGAAAATAGTGATGTTCCATTGCAAGATCTTGCAATAAAGACGATTAACCAAAAATTAAAACATGATGTATATGAATTATTAAAAAAAAATATAAGACAATTTATTTCAGGAATAATTAAAGATTTATCGCGCGATCTTAAGAAGAAATTATCTTTACAGTTTTTATCCTCCTTCGCTAAAGCTATGGCGGACAAGCCGTTTGGCAAAGGCAATTTTTCTGATATTGATCTGATGATTCTTTCTGAATTTATAAGGCAAATACCAGATCTTGCAATTACTACAGATACTATCAAAGAGTTATATAGGCATTCATATATTATATCGTATGAAAGTAAGATTTTTTTTGGCATTCAAAATAGTAATAACATGTGTTTAGTGTGTGAATATGATGAAAATACTGAGCAAATAATTGTTATGCTCTCTGGGTTTGATTTATATCCGGTTCTATTGTTTGCAAACCTTGATTTGTTTATTGATGATTATATTTATAAATATTGGCCTAATGGGATTCCAAAAGACGTTGTGTTTGATGTTGTTATGCCTAAAGCGTCGTTGTACATCAATATTTTAATAGATCGATTAGCGCATACTGATTATTGTACAAATCTTATTATTACTTCACATGACCCATCCGATGTGATTAGCATTCCTTCTTGTATATCGTTGTTGTCGAATGTAAAGAGATTGTATTTTTCTGAATTTAGTACTATAAAATTACCAAAAACGATTTTTAAACTTAATTCAATGACGAGTCTCTTTGTTGATTATATTGATACTATTAAGTTTTCTGATACGTTGCATAGTGCGCAAAATTTAAAAAGTCTTATTTTGAAAAAAAGAGATGAACATAGCTATGATCACGGTCAAGAATATGGCATACGTGAATTGTTATATTTGCAACCAAAACTTTTTCAAGCATTGCCATCGTTGACTCACTTGCATATTGAGGATGACTGTGAAAATATGTATGAAATTTTGAAAAATATTGCAACATTGCCACGTTTAAATCGACTGTTTGTAAAACCGAAATATCGTAATCAATTGCCAGAAGAGTTGGTCGAGCGTTTGGAATCTGAAGAAGTTATTAAGCATGGATATTTTGCGTTGAAACAATTGTAAGGGTGATCTGTAATTATTTGAATTTGAAAAATATTGTATTGTGGAAAGGTCCCCGCAAGAGCAGGGACAGAAATTGTTCGTGTTAAGGTGAAATATTATTGGGCCATCTTTTTGCTTCTTTATACTTTCGCTCCTTGATACTGCCCATGATTATGTGACAGTTTGGGATTAATTTGTAATTCCATGTCTTCATCGACGAAATTAAGTTCTAAAGTTATATATTCAGATTTTTCGTACTTCCAAAGAAGTGTAGAATTTGTAACATAACCTTTTTCTTTGAGTTTATCTTTAAGTTCTTTTATGGAAAATGTGTCGCCTTCAAAATAGAAAGATATATCTCCCCTATAAGCATTTTTAAGATAAAACATTTCTGCCTGTATCCCTCCAGCTCCCATTAATGATATTATTGATACTAATAATAACGTTTTTTTCATAATAGTTCCTCAGTTTTAATTTTAAACCAATACATCTCTATTTGGAATAATAAATCATAAATGACTGAAAATGCAAGAGTTTTGGCAAAAAACATATTTTAACAGATTAGATTTTTTACAAAACGAGAGGCTACTTCTTCTTTGCGGTAGTTTTCTTGGTTGTTTTTTGGCCATAATGTTTCAACCGCAGTAAGGGCGTGTTTGTTGTATTTGCAACCAAAACTATTGTAATATTGCAATATTTAAATGAGCGTTTGGAGTCTTAAGAAGTTATTAAGCATGGATATTTTGCATTGAAACAATTGTAAGGGTGGTGTGTAATTATTTGAATTTGAAAAATATTGTACTGTGGAAAGTCCCCTTATTTGCGGGGACCAAAATTGTTTGCAAATTGTTTGTATTAAAATGCATTGTTGTTAATCTAATTTTTTCCCTTTGTATATTCCTGCGTTTGCCAGGTTATGATCTATTTTTAATGTTCTGTTTTCATCGACTAAAGAAAGATCTAGTTCCATGTTTTCAACGAAACCTGTTTCATTGTCTTCATAATTCCAAAAAAGTTTGTCGTTTGGATCAAAACCTTTATCTTGAAGTTGATTTTTGAGATCTTGTATGGAAATTCCAAGGCCTTCATATTCTATAGTAAGTGTTTTTCCGTATCCGTATATAGTTTTAATGAAAAACATTGATGCCTGTACTACTCCAGTTATCATTAATGGCATTATTGATACAAATAATAACAATTTTTTCATAATAGTCCTTTGTGTTTAAAAGTTTTTAAATATATTTTACTTGTGAATAGTAAACCATTAATAAACACTTAAATCAAATATTTTTGTGTAAAAATACTTTTTATAAGATTAGGTTTTTGTAAAAACAGGTTCTTATTTCTTCTTTGTTGCGGGTTTTTTTGTTGTTTTCTTACTTACAGATTTCTTGGCTACAGATTTCTTGGTTGTTTTTTTTGCATATGTCTTTGCCGACGGACTTGATGGGCATTCTTTATTTGCACAATAAATTTTCTCCCCATCTTTAGTAGTTTTTTTTGCCATAATTTTCCAACCGCAATCAGAACATTTTTGTTCTATTACTTCATCAAAAATTGCCGTTTTGCATTTTGGATAATTTGAACAGCCCCAAAATTCGCCGCCACGCCATTTTCTTTTGACCATATCGTTCTTACAGCTAGGACAGACAAAATCTGCTGTCTCTTGCTTGATATGTTTGCATTTGGGGTATCCTGAGCATGCGACGAAGGATCCATAGCGACCTACAAGCTCTCGCATTTGTGATCCACACTTTGGACATGTTTCTTCAAGTAGTTTTGGTTCTTCGGTTTTTACCAAGGTTATTTTGCCATCTTCATCACGAGAGAAATTGGATGTAAATTTACATTCGGGATATCCGATGCATCCTAAAAATTCTCCAGTACGTCCAAATCGAATACCCAGTTTTTCTTTTTTACATTCGGGACAATCAATTTCAGTTGTAATGACTTTTCGTGTTTTGCCATCTTCACCTAAAAATTTTTCTAAATCCTTTTGGAATGTTTTATGAAAATCTTTTAATAATGTATCGCGCTTAACGTCGCCTTGTTCAATTTTATCAAGATCTTCTTCCATGTGTGCAGTAAACTTAATGTCCATTATTTTGGGTAAGTTTTCTATTAACAAATCAGTTACTGCCATGCCAAGTTCAGTGGGAAAGAAACGTTTTTTTTCAAGTGTAGTATATGAACGTGCTTGAATGGTATTTAGCGTTGATGCATAGGTACTTGGGCGCCCAATACCTTCTTTTTCCATCTCTTTGACTAGTGAAGCTTCAGAGTATCGAGGTGGTGGTTGAGTAAAGTGTTGTTTTGGATCAATTTTTTTAAGATTAAGTGTATCTTTTTCTTTTAAACCTTCAGGAATAATAACTTTTTTTTCTATTTTTTCATCTGTCTGGCTAAGATCTTGCGTAGACGTATCAGTTTTTTCTGGATAAACTTTTAAGTATCCGTCAAAAAGTAATGTTGAGCCAGTTGCTCTAAATTTATATTTACCTGCTTTAATCTCAACTTGTCGTTGTGCATATTGTGCCGGTGTCATTTGACATGATACAAATCGTTTCCAAATTAATTCGTATAATCGTGCTTCGTCTTTAGGTAAATATTGTCGAGCAAATTTTGGCGTAATAGAAACATCAATAGTCCTAATTGCCTCATGGGCATCTTGTGTCTTGCTTTTTGTTTTTTTTGTATACATATTTGCTTTGCCTGGCAAATAATCATTTTCAAAATGTTTTGAGATGAATGAACGGGCTTGTTTTATTGCAGTATCTGATAATCGTAATGAGTCGGTACGCATATAAGTAATTAATGCAACAGGTGTTTTTGGATCATTGAACGTAAGTCCTTCATATAATTTTTGTGCAACTTGCATAGTTTTTTTTACCGAAAATCCAAGTTGATTATATGCAGCTTGTTGTAATGTACTAGTCATAAACGGAGCGTTTGGATTTTTTGTACGTTTTTTATCGGTTATTTTTTCAACTATTGGAGTTTCATCTGAAGCTTCTTTGACAATTTTATCTGCAGTTGCTTTGTTTTTTACTTCAGCTTTTTTAGTGCCAATATGAGAAAGTGCAGCTAAAAATGAATCTTTTGTTTTTGCAAAAGTACCAGTAATGCTCCAATATTCTTCAGGCTTAAAGTCACGAATTGCTTTTTCTCGATCACAAACAAGACGCAGTGCAACCGATTGTACGCGACCTGCAGAAAGTCCTGGTGCAATTTTTTTCCATAAAATGGGAGAAACTTTGTATCCAACCCATCGATCTAAAATTCTACGTGCTTGTTGTGCAGCTACGCGTTGTAGATTAATTTCGCTTGGATTGTCAATTGCTTCTAAAATTGCAGGTTTTGTAATTTCATTAAACCAAATGCGATACATTTTTGCATCTTTTTTCATTACTTTTGCAATGTCTTGCGCAATATGCCAGGCAATAATTTCACCTTCACGATCAGGATCGGGTGCCAAATAAATAACATCGCATGTTGAGGCTTTTCTGCAAATATCGGCAATAGTTGTATCCTTTTTGTCCAGTACAACATATTCAATTTCAATACCATTTTCCAAAGAAACGCCGACTTTTTTTGAAGGTAAATCTTTAATATGTCCCATTGTAGAGGTAATAATAAATTCTTTGCCTAAGAACTTACTTATTGTTTTTATTTTGGCTGGTGATTCAACTATTATTAATTTTTTCATTGCTCTTTAGGTAAAAGGGTTACAATCTACCTGTGTATCATAATATTACTCACATATCAAATTGTTGGTGCAAGTTTTTTACTTTTTGTACTTCAAGTGTTTATTTTACTCTTGTTATTTGTTAATGTAATTTATTTATTTTCAAAAAGTCAAATGTTTTGAATTTGTCCCAAAAGCAAGCCGATTGTTTTGAGGTTTTTGTTTTCTTATATTATAATTATATATGTTGATATATTGATTATGTTTTAAATAAATTATGTTTTAAATAATAGGATACCTTGTGAAAAAATTAATGTTAGGGCCAATGTTTTTTTGTTGTTGTGCGCTTGCAAGTGAAAATGGTGAGATAATACCTAGTAAGTCAAAAGTTAGGCTCCCACGTTTGTATGGTACTAAAAAAAGTAATAAAATAAACAAAAAAACATTTGAAAAAGCTTTGCAAGAACAAGAAAAAGAGCTTATTGAGTTTTTGAATAATAATAGAGGAATTAAAAAATTAAGTGGTGCTAGAACGGTTGCAAAGACTTGTTTAGGTCAGTATTATACTAGAAAATGCAAAAATAAAATTCAAGTTTGTAAGCGTAAGCGTCGTTTGAAATACAAAAAACCTAAAAAACGAAGTAATAGTTAAATCTTGCGTATTATTTGCAAACTATATATGATCGTTAGCAATAAGTTTTATCTGGAGAATATAATGACAGTCATACAATCATGGAAACAAAATTTAAAAATGCTACAGCCCCAGAATATAAAAAATTTGGGGTTATTGTCGGTAAAGTTAGTTAAAGATAATGTTTTGCAGGTTGTTATGGTAACGGCTGCTGTCATCATAGTTTCATTGATATTGTTTTGGGCATTTGGTTTGATATTTGCGTATGCAACTTTTTTAGCATATAGAAATTTGCAAGTGAATGCATACCTTGCTCGTTTATTGTTTTCAGAAATAAATTACTTTGGTTTGATACTTGGAATTGTTGCAGCTTTGCGCTCATCTGTTGCCAAAAAAGATATCGCATATTACCGTGACTTATTTGTTTCAGGGTTTGTTGCCATCCTGGCAGGACTTGTATTGCACGCATTAACTATTTATATTTTTTCTACATATCTGTTTTCTATACAGTATTTAAATCCACTTTTTGATACAATTTTGATTTTAATGGCATTGTTGTTTTTTGATCGGCAGTTACCAAAAAGACGTGGTATTATGGCGTTTATCCGTCAATTTAATGATGCAGGTAAAATGATTATGTACAATATCCCCATATTCATTGTTGTTACGGTGATTGCGTATAGTCCTAAGTTTATTGAATATTTTTTTGTGATGATAAAGAATGTACTATTTTTTGGTGAATTTGGGATTTTGTTTATATTGTTTGAGATATTAGTTTCATTTTTTGTTGTTGTTTTCATTGTCACCATTTACAATGCACTCATTTACGAACAGCGCGATTTGTATTTTAAAGATTAGCTTGTTTTCTTGACAAAAATAGTAATTAAATGATAAAGTATTACTGTAATGATGTAATGATTGCATGATAAGGGTTGTTATATGTCTCATTCTAAATTAACATCAAAATTTCAGACTACAATTCCACAAGAAATTCGAACGTTACTTGGATTGAAAGCGGGAGATCAAGTTGTTTTTGAAGTTGTTGAAGGTGATCAGGTAGTAATTCGAAAGGCAATGCCTATTGATCTTATGTATCTAAAATCCTTAGAGTCAACTTTAGGTGAATGGGGATCCGAATACGATGAGGAAGCTTATCGTGATTTATAAACCATTTGACATAGTTGTAGTACCATTTCCCTTTACAGATTCGGGCAAATCGAAGCGACGACCTGCTGTTATTCTTTCTTCTTCTAAAAATTTTGGGCAAAAAATTGGACACAGTGTGATGGCTATGATTACAAGCGCGCGTAATATTCCTTGGCCTCACGATGTTGAAATAACCAATTTGAAATCTAGTGGACTTCCAAAGCCATCTATCATTCGTATGAAACTTTTTACTTTGGATAATCGCTTAATTATTGATGCAATTGGAGCATTAAGTCTTGCCGATAGGCGATCTCTTATTAGGTCACATAAGCTTGTTTTTAATGAATTGTTTATGTGATTTTTATTGTAAATTAAATTATGTGGAGAATATAATGACAGTCATACAATCATGGAAACAAAACTTAAAAATGCTACAGCCCCAGAATATAAAAAATTTGGGGTTATTGTCGTTGAAATTGATAAAAGATAATATTTTTGTGTTATCAATAATACTCTTTGGTTACATAGCAACCAAGTTTTTATTTAAGTTGGCACTTTTTTTTGTTTTGGAAAGTACAAATATTGGTGACGCATATTATTCATATATTCTTTCTAATTTTAGTCTTGTTGTGTCACCATTTATTTATTTTTTATTTATCATAGCATGTGTTGTTTCTTTACGTTCATCTATGAAACAAAAAGATCGTGCATACTTTATTTCTTTAATTGTGCCAATGTTCTTTCTGCCATTTGTTTTTATGATGTTAAATTTCTTTATTGGCTCAATGGTTCGTTGGACTACTGTGCTACACCATTATAACCTTATTGGTGAAATAAATTTTTATCTGCGCTTACTTTTGATTTCTTTTTTTTATATTGCTGTTTCTGTTCCAGTGGTGTTATTTTTTTTCGATCAAGAGAGACGTTCCTATATTGTGGGCCTAATTAAAAGTATTTATTCTGGTTATAAGTTTTTTTTATATAATTTGCCAGTATGTTTAATGGTAATTGTTTGTTTTGGATGTATAAAATATATATTTGGATTGATTGTGTCTTTGCTTATTATAGTGAGGTCAGATTTTCGGTTAGTGGGGTCAGATTTTCGGTTTTTGTTTCAAAGTATTTTATTATTACGAAGTCTGCTTTTCCGAATCTTAGATCTTTTTAAAATTTCTTTTATCATAACTATTTACAATGCCCTTATTTACGAACAACGTAGTTTGTATTTTAATGATTAATCAATTGGCTATTTTTTCCTACTCATGGTACATATAAAAGTATATAAATACGTTATAATTGGATTATCATGAGTATTTCTATTGGTACGTTCATACGAACGATTGTTTCAAAGTTTTTGTTGTTGTGTCTATTTGTGGTTATGACACCGTTTATGCTTATTATTTTTTGTTTACCCGAAAAAGTACGCTACAAAAGCAAGTTAGTCTTTCGATTTATCAGGTTAATATATCGTATTTCAATTAAGTGTACATTATTGCCAATAAAATTTTACGGAAAAGAAAATATCGGTAAAAATCCAGCGATTTTTATTTGTAATCATCAATCATCACTTGACATTCTAATTTTAGGTTCATTAACTAATGGCGATCCACATATTTGGCTTGCGCGTAGTGAGTTGCAAGAAGTTTGGTTTTTACGTATTTTATTAAAGTTTTTTGCTGTAGTTGTTGATTTATCTAATGCACGAAAAGCAATGCGGTCATTGCGCAAATTATTAGGTCTTGTGCGTGATACTGATGCTCATATTACTATGTTTCCTGAGGGCCAAAGGCATACTGACGGTGTGGTGCATGAATTTATGAATGGGTTTGTAACATTGGCAAAAAAAACAGGACGACCGGTTGTTCCAGTTTGCATTTTAGGAGTTAATAAAGCGTATCCGCCAAATACATTTTGGGTAGAATGGTATCCGATTAGTGTTATTATTGGAAAACCATTTGTATACTCAAGCCAAGAGACTGATGAAGAATTTAAAGAACGTGTATTTGATTGGTTTGAGAGACAAACTGGACAAAAACAATGAACTATTTCTTTCGATTTGAATATGGATGGTTGTTGTATATTTTGTTTCCAGTGTTAATCATTGGTATTATTGCTAGATATGTGTGGTATCGATATCCACGTTTTTCGTACTCATTGGCTGAAAGTATTTCAAAACAGGTACGAAGTAAAAGTGTGTATTTTCGATATGTTTTTTTTGCATTACGTGTGTTAATTTTTTTTGTATTGGCACTTTTACTTGCAAAACCACAATTAGTTGATTATAAATCTGAAGTACCAATTGAGGGTATTGATATTATGCTTGTGCTTGATGTTTCTGGTTCAATGCGTTTTTGTGATGAGAATGAAACTCGGTCTCGTTTTGAAATTGCAAAAGATGAGGCAATTCGATTTTCAAAAAAACGTGAATATGATGCGTTAGGGTTAGTGTTGTTTGGAAAAAACGCTATTTCTCGTTGTCCACTTACATTTGATAAAAACATGCTTAAAGACATGATTGAAGAATTAGAGTTGGGTGATATTGATGCGGATGGAACAATGCTTGTGCGCGGAATTTTGGCTGCAGCAAATCGACTTAAATATTCAACGGCAAAAAGTAAAATAATGATTTTATTAACTGATGGAGAACCGTCAGAGGGTGATGTTGATTCGTCTGTGGCAATTGAGGTTGCAAATAAATTGGGGATAAAAATTTACACAGTTGGCATTGGATCTGAAGGGCAAACAATGTTTTATCATCCGTTTTATGGACATATTCCAATGCAGGGGGTAAATAAAGAGTTACTTGATATGATTGCCAATCAAACAGGTGGAAAATCGTTTATGGCACATAATGCTGCTGATATGCGTGCAATTTATGATACGATTGATCAACTTGAAAAAACAGAACATGAAGTTCCGCTTTTTTCTCGACATGAAGATGTATATCAGTCATATTTATTGGGTGCGTTATATGTATTATGTATTGAGTTATTTCTTTCAACGTTTGTGTTTTTCACGGTACTAGGATAATCATATGAAAGAATTATTTGCCTCATGGTCATATATTAATTGTTTACCACTTATTATTGGTATGATTGTGCTTATTGTATGGCGTGCGCGAAAAAATGGCGTTGCAATGCGTTTGCTTGCAGGAATTACAGGAGCTAAATTATTTACCGGTTATCATCCAATAAAACGAATTATAAAACAGATATGTTTTTGTGTGGCATTATTATTTTTATTTATTGCATTATTACGTCCACAATTTAATGAAAAAGAAATTGAAGTAAAACAAGAAGGGCGCGAATTATTTATCGCACTTGATGTTTCTCGCAGTATGTTGGCAACTGATTGTGTGCCAAAGCGCCTTGAGTGTGCAAAAGAAAAAATTACTCAATTGCTTAATACGCTTTCTTGCGAACGTGTTGGATTAATTTTATTTTCCGGTTCTGCATTTGTGCAATGTCCACTTACTGCTGATTATGATGCATTTAATATGTTTTTATCGCACGTGGATGCTGAGACTATTTCTTCAGGAACAACAGCGCTAGACAAAGCACTTACAACTGCAATGAAATCATTTGAGCATGTGTCAGAAAGTACAAGTAAAATTGTGGTATTATTCACCGATGGAGAGGATTTTTCACATAACTTGTCATCTATTAAACAAAAGGCTGCAAAACAGGGTGTTTCTTTATTTGCAGTTGGTGTGGGAACTCAAGCAGGAGCGCCAGTTCCGGTATTTGATAATTACGGTAAACAAATTGGTCATCAAAAAGATAAAAAAGGCAAAATTGTCATTTCTCGTTTGAATGAGCAAATGCTAAGTTCATTAACGCATGACTTGGGTGGTGTATATGTGCGCATGTCGCAAAATAATCAAGACGTTATACAACTGGTCAATTGGATAGAATCTTTTGAAAAATCTGAATTTAACGATGCACATGTTATTCACAAAGAAGATGCATACCCCTATTTTATCGCTGCGGGATTATGTTGTCTATTTCTTGAATGGATTTTGTGAAGTAGAGCCCAAAAAAAGGGCTCTTATAATTGTAAATTCGCAATGTATGTTTATCGTTAAATTAATGTTTGCTCATATTCAACATGTGCTGCTCTGTTTGTCATTTGATACATCGGCGTAATATCCATTTTAAGGCCATTCTCAAATAGTTCAAGCAGCTCTTGTGTTGAATATAATTTCATAGCGTTATTAAAAGCGTTTTCGGTGACAATGTTAAGTGGAATGTTGATCATTTTGGAGTGCTCATAGCAAAGGCCAACAGTTCGTTGTGGTAAATGTTGTGCCCAGTCTCCTTCAAGGAAATTGGGACTGACAAAATCAAAAGTTTCAAACAATGAAATGAGTTTTTCTTTGCGGTAGAGCGTTAAATCAACCGTATTATGGTAATTCCAGTCATACTCGCTGCATTCAAACTGCCATGCAAGAATATTGCGTTTAACATTAAGTGTTGCGTGCTCAGGAACTGCTTGTGGGGTATTACATGAATAACAATAATTTAAATGTGTGCCTAAGCGAAGATAAAAGCCATGCGCATTAGTAACTTCAAGCCAATAAATGCATTCGCTTATATTAACGTCATTGGTAATGATAATATCATCAACAGAAAACAATACGTGATTGGAAGAACCGTTTTTCATTGCGTTTATGGTAAGTGGTTTGAAGTCGTTGCGATTGAGATTATTGTTTTGCATGAAAAATGTGACATGAGAAAATGTGTTTTCTATTTCTTGATATGCATGTACAAATTGGTCGTTACTTGCGCGACAGATAACCTGAATCGAATTTAGCCCGGTAATATGTTTATCTACCGATTCTAATAGTGCGTACAATTGTAATGGACGATCAAAAGAAAAAATAATTAAATCAGCGGTACTTTCTTTATATTTATCAAAATATCCGGAACGCGATTCTGATAGTGGCTGATATTTCTCTTTGTTTCGAATAAATACTTCAAGATCTCCTTGAAGTTTGGAGTCGACCTTGTGGTCATTTAGTTCAGTATTAAGATTGTGAATATAAATTACGTCGGAAATATATTTGTGTCGTTTTCCTGCAAGTTCGTGCATAGGTACCATAATGCCAACGTCGTATGTCATGGGCAAGAATTTACTTTGATACATAAGATCTTCTAGTTTGATTTGTTTGAACAGCCATGCATAAAATGTTCGCAATTGTCCGGTGCACCCGATAAATGATCTGAATTCATTGTTATCAATAACTTCTTGTGAAACAGGGCGATTACCAAGTGTTCCGCCAAGACTTTCTGTCCAATGTTGCAACACTTCAGGTTCCGGCTCTGGCCAATCGGTGTAACTTCCATAGGTGATCCATACATTTGGATTTTGGTATGCCTCGTTTAAAATCGAAAGTACACATTCATGTGCAAACCAATCATCTCCATCAAGTGTTGCAATAATGTCATCGTCGTCACACATCATAATTGCGCGATATAAGTTTGCCATTGCAAGTGAGCGATGTTTGTTTCTAATAAGTGTAATTTTGTGTGAAAGATTATGTTTATCGATATAGTCTTGCACTAAGTCACCAGTACCATCAGGCGATACATCATCGATGTAAATAACATGAAAATTATCATAGTCCTGCATAAAAACAGAATCTAAATTTTTTTCAATTACATCTGCATTTTTATAGGAAGGAATAACAACGACAATTTTTTTTTGTTCTGCAATGTATGCTTTTTCAACATATCGTTTTGCGCCATATTCTGCGTATAATCCAACAGTGGTAAATGTTGCAAATAATATGTGAATAATTTGTTTCTTCATTAATATTCCTTATTGTTTGACAAATAATAATCCTGTATATTCAGGAAATATGTTGCTCCACTCATGATTAAGTTCTAAATCTGTTGTTAACAAATCAATGTTTGCATAACTGGTATAATCGAAACGATCGAGCGAAAAGATAAGTGCATCAATATGTTCAATGTTTAGGTGCGGCTTCCATCCTAATTGAAATGTATACATATTGTCATACAGTGGCGTGTAATGTTTATCGGTAATGTTGTTACGGGTAATTATGTTTTTGATTTTTGCAACAAGACTAATATTTGCTTGCGTTTGTTCTAATCGCTGTAGTGCATGTACAATTGTATTACTCTCGTTTGATTGAATGTTTTTTGTTATTACAACATAATTAGTACCGCAATTTTTTTTAGTAGCAAATAATCCTCGGAGAAAATCATTGATCTGTTTTGAATTAAGTCCTTGGCATTCTTGTTCAAGATATACAATGCAATGTGCAGGAATGGTAATTTTTTGATTGGTAGTTACAATTATTGGGTCAATGGTTTTGTACGGTGTTTTTTGTTGAATTAACTCACTTAGATGTATTTGGAATGCACCATCAATTTTACTATCATTGATTGGATTTTTAGTGTTGTAGACATATAAAATGTCTTTAATGAATGTAAAATTTCCACCAGACATTTCAAGCATAGGAAACATCATTGCCCAATCCCATGTCATGGGAAAAAATGTACCTTCATAGAGTAGATCTTCAAGTTTAATTTGTTTAAATAATCCTGCATAAAACGTTCGTAAGTGCGATGCTAATAATGGTCCTTCGCGATAGGCGTTTCGTTCAACAAGATCGCGTGGTATTTCTCGAGGGCACCCCATGCCACCCCATGGATGAGTATATTGGCCATATGTAAGTAATTTTCCTTTTTTATATTCTTGTGAAAGTCGTTCAAGAACATGTTCGTGTGCAAACCAATCATCACCATCGAGTGTAACGACAATTTCGTGATTGTCGCAGCTGTGAATTGCATAATATAAGTTTGCAAGTGCGCCTTTGCGTTTTGTGTTTATAATTATGTCAATGTTATTGTTTGGTTCTATTTGTTTGACATATTTATTCACTAGATTTCCAGTATTATCAGTAGAACAATCATCAACATAAATAATTCGGTAATGTGGATAGTTTTGACAAAAAACAGAATCTAAGTTTTTTTTATACCATTGCGCATTATTGTACGAAGGAATAACGATACAAAAAAATGGCGTATCGTTTTTAATAGGCTGAGTGTGAATAAAAAATGCTGAGCAAAGTAGTATTGCCTGTGTTAAAAAACTAATTACGCTATTTTTTTTCATACCTCTATTATTTTTGTATGAGCCGTTGCAAAACAGAGTCCAACTCGATCAAGGTTTCCTTGATTTGCCCAGACAAGTTCAAACCCTTGAGGGTTTGGTATGTATTGTGCTTGTACAAAACCAAATAGTATATCATCGCGTTTGTGTAGCACGCAGTCGACTGAATTGGCACATGAAAATGCATCGCGCGCCATGTAAAAACTCCACGCACACATATTATTATTCAAATCAACAAAGCTTAGTTGTGGAGAATTATTTTTATTGGTTGTGTCAGAAGAAAGATTAAAATAGAATGCGTATGCTTTTGTTTGATCAAGCATTTGTATGCAATTGGTAAGTTTTATTGGTTTGATAAATTTGGTATCTCCTTTACTGAATAAAACATACTCTCCCTGCAGTTGCCTACATACATTAATAAATTGAGTTCTAAAATCAGCAGCATTTGGTGCAAGCTTGTAAAAATGACATGCAGAAAAATTTTCTTGTATTTCTTCATAACATTGTGCAACAGAATTGTCAGGAGCTTGGTAGATAATGTGTATATCACTGATGCCATGTACATTATTTTTTAGAGAGGAAATAACGCATGGTAATTTTTCTGGTGCATTAAGTGAAAAAATAATTGCGTCGATACGCGCTTGTTTTACATCGATTGGTTTTGGTTTGTCTGAAAGTCGTGTATAACGTTTTTTTGCACGAACAATTTGCGCAAGATGCGCTTGTAATTGACGACTAATTTTGTGATCACTAATATTGTTGATATCATTGTAAACGTACAAAATTTCATCAACAAAACAGTGATGGCGCTCTCCTGCCATTTCAATCATAGGAAACATCATTACCATGTCCCATGTCATGGTATAAAAATCGCCTAAAAAAAATAAATCTTTGAGTTTTATTTTTTGAAATAACCATGCATAAAATGTACGCAAGTGAGTTGGTAAGTGTTCATATTCACGAAATGCACTGTTTTTTATAATGTTATCGGGCATCGGGCTTGCCCATCCTTTGTGTTTACCGGGATACAGCTCAAACTGTCCGTATGTAAGCCAAACATTTTTTGTTTGATATGTTTCATTAAGTATTTCAAATACATGCTCATGCGGCAACCAATCATCACCATCAAGTGCAATAATAATATCATTTGGATTGCATGAGTGAATCATACGATAAAGATTATGTAACGCACCAATACGAATTTCGTTTTTAATAACAGTTACTTTATGGCGCTTTTCGTGTTGATTAATATATTGCTCAACATAATCTCCGGTCGCATCAGGTGAGCAATCATCGGTATAAATAACATGATAGTTGGAGTAATTTTGTGAAAGTACCGAATCGATGTTGCGTTTAAAAATTGTGGAATTATTGTATGAAGGAATTACAACTGTTATTGGTAATTGCGTTAGGGCTTTTGTATGAAAAAAAGTTGATAATATTGTGTAAAAAATAACAGTAATAAGTAGTTTGTATAGATTGTTTTGAAAGATTTTCATAATATGTTTTATCTTTCAATAAATGTTGGTTCATATTCAACATGCGCAGCAGTGTTTGCCATTTGATGCATTGGTATGATATCAATTTTTAGACCTTGTTCAAATAATTCAAGTAACTCTTGTGTTGAATATAATTTCATCGCGTTATTATTTGCATCTTCAGTAATAATATTAAGTGGAATATTAATCATTTTTGAATTTTTATAAAATATACCCGCATTACGTTCTGGCCATCGTTGTGCCCATTGTCCTTCAAGCCAGTTTGGACTGGTAAAGTGAAAAGTTTTGAATACTGGAATAAGATCTTTTTTTCGGTATACAGTTAAATCAACTGTGTTAGGATAGTGCCAATCATGTTCACCATTATCAAATTGCCATGCAAACACTTTGTTCTCCTCGTCAAGAACGGCATATGGCGGAACTGCTTGTGATGCACCGTTTGGATAGCAGTAATTTAAATGTGTGCCTAAACGAAGATAAAAGCCATGAGCATCAACTTTTTCAAGCCAATAAATACATTCGCCAAGATGTATGTTGTCAGTGATGATAATATCATCAACAGCAAATACTACGTGATCAGAAGTACTGTCTTTTATTGCATCCATAGTAAGTGGTTTAAAATCACGACGATTGCGGCTACTGTTTTGCCATAAAAATTTTGTGTGTGGAAAAGTCTCTTTTACTTCTTGGTATGCAGTTTTAAATTCCTCATTACTTGCACGACATACTATTACTATTGAATTAAGATTGGTCACATACATATCTACCGATTCAAGTAGCGCATATAATTGTAATGGTCGATCATATGAAAAGATAGCTAAGTCAGCTTTGTATTCTTTGTATTGATCATAATTTTTTGTTGATGATAATTTTGTATCCATCTGTTCTTGTAATATGTTGTCAGTTTCTGCGTGTGCTTGTATTGAAAATCCCGCAATAAAAAATAACAATGCGTATGTTTTTTGTATGTTGATCTGAGTGTGATTCATTTGCTTCTCCTTATGAAAAATGTTTCTTGTTATGTCTAGCATATGGGTCGTTTAGTATGCAAGAATAGTGTTGTTGATTTAATTGATTTTGATGTGTGAGAAATAAAAAATATGTGGATAATAAAATAAGCCCCAAAAATGGGGCTTATGAGTATAATTTCAACTATTAGTGGATTTAATCTTTATCGTTGCTATGGTATCTTTTTGATTTTTCACAATAGTGGGTTTTATCAGAAGGTTTATTATTAATGAAACGATTTCTAATTGAATTTGATAATAATTGGCGCATAGCTTTGTAAACAAAATACATTGAGCGTAAAAATCCTAGATTATTTAATTTTATATCAAAATTTTTATCGCAAAAAGATCTAAGACAAGCAAAGCAATATGGATCAAGTGATTTAAATTCATCTTTATGTAGCATTGTAATAGCTTCTTTTTTGCTTATTTCTTTCCACATATTAGAAACAATATAGCGACGGTCCGAAGATTCTATAGATTCTTGGAATGTTTTTTTGTGGTTGAATTTTGGGTGTTTTTTTATAGTTTGATAGGTACTTTCATAATCAGTAGGATCTACAGGTATCATGAATTTTTCTAAGTTGTAGAAATGTTTTTTTTTATAAAAAGTCTGGTACCAAGTTTTTACTGTGAAATTTATAGTCATTGCAATTAAAGCAACTAATACCATTTTTTTCATGATAATCTCCTTTAAGGATTAAATTATAATTATTGATTATTATTACTATTATTAGTTTACCCCCCCCATAAAATTGTCAAATGGAATTTTGAGATTTTTGCAAGTTTAAAAAGCCCGATTTGGACGATAATTTAAGTGCAACATTGAAAATTCGAGATCAGATGTCGAGATTGTATGGTTTTTGCTAGGTTATTTGTATTGGATTTTTTTATTTGTGATACAATTGAATAGAATCATTGTGTATTTTATGATATGCATGTTTAGTTTTACTACTTTGAAAAGGTAAATATGAAAAAAGAAATAGACTTTTCTAATTTATTAAAAGCACAAGCGGTGTTTGAACGTTTTCGCACTAACATGATAGATGATCGCGATCAGGCGGGAGCTGCACAAGCATTTGAATTTTGTTATGAATTGGCCTGGAAAATGATGCGACGAATTTTATTGTCACGAGGGCAAGAGGTTGGTTCGCCAAAAGATACATTCAGAAAAGCAGCAATTGAAAAAATGATTAATGACCCTGAAGTTTGGTTTATGTTTCAAGAAAAAAGAGAAAAAATTTTGTCAGGACTATATACACAAGATTGGCGTGCGGTTGTGGAAATTTTCGAAACTTTTTCTATGGAGTTAAAGCGATTTATGTGATTGTTAAAATTGTAGTATTTTACCATTGCTTATTGCGTTTTATGATTATGTGCGTGTGTCGAATTCGAAGTAAGAAATAAAAAATATGTGAATAATAAAATAAGCCCCAAAAATGGGGCTTATGAGTTTTGATACTGTAGTATTTCTAGTTTATTAGTCTTTTTCTACAGATCGTAGTTTAGCATATATAATTTTTCTCATTAAATTCAAACAAATATCGGATCCAATTTTGTTTGGTAAGTTGAAACGTCGTGTAGTCTTAAAGCATTCTAAACTAGCCTGCTTTAAGGCGAATTTTTCGTCGTCACGAAAGAAATTGTTCATTTCGAGGTAGGTATCTAATGTTTTGTTTTCAATTTCCGCATATTTTTCTTGTGAAATATCATATGTTTCAGGTGAACCATAAATTTGTTTTGCTGTAATATCTTTTTTGAAAATTCTTCTTATTTTGTTTTCTTTAGTCTCTAAAAATCGTCTATAAAAATTAGTTTGACCAATCCATGTTTTTGCGAAAAACGTAGAGAAGTTAGTTTGTAATGTTGCAAAAGACTGTTTAATACCAGCTTCCACAAATGCACTTTGTGCACCACCCATTGCAATTAAAGCAACTAATATTATTTTTTTCATGATATCCTCCTTTAAGGATTATTTATAATTATTGATTATTATTACTATTATTAGTTTACCCCCCCCAGAAAAATTGTCAAATGGAATTTTGATTGTTTTTGTATGGCTACAAATTCGATATTCTATCTCGAGATTGCATGGTTTTATATCAAAATTTGTGTTGATTTTTCTGAATTGGTTGATTCAATCATTACTTTGACCGTATTCTTTTTCAAGTAATTCTAAATATCCATCGAATCTGAATAGTCGATTACGTTTTTGCTGGTCAAATTCACTCAAAATATTCATATCAATAAACATGTTGATCATTGTTTGCGCAGTATTAAAGCTTTTTTCAATGCGGTGTGAAAGTTCTGTAACGTTTATGACTGGTTGTGCAAATAATATAGTAAGCGCTTTGATATATAATTCTTTATTTTTAATGTTGGTATTATCAATAATTTTTTGCTGCAATGATAATTCTAATTGCTCAATATCTTGTGCGCGCTTATGCGCATCTTGGCAACTTTCAATAATTCCTTGCAAAAAAAATGTAATCCATTCTTCAAATGAACCGGTAGATCGAATTTCGTCTAACAAATAATAATATTTTGATTGATATTTTTTTAGGTGATATGAAATATAAATAATTGGTTCGTGCAGTACTTCATCGTGAAGCATCATTAAAATTATTAATAATCGTCCAATACGGCCATTGCCGTCCAAAAAAGGATGAATGGTTTCAAATTGTACGTGTGCAAGTCCTGCTTTAATTAGTGATGGCAATGTTTCATCTTCATTGATGAATGTTTCAAGTTCTGATATTAATTGCGGTATGTCTGATGCGGGTGGTGGAACATGTGCACCAACGCGCACTGATTGTTTGCGATATTGACCTGGATTTGCAGAATCACCTTCCCCGGAACTCATCAATGATTTGTGTGCGGCCAATAAAACGCGAGAAACAACTGGAAAGTTTTCTTCTCTAATCATTTTGAGTGCAACGTTGAGTGCATGTGTATAATTAATCACAAGTTGTGTGTTTTTATTAGGTTTTTGAGTTTCAAGTGGCGTGGTAAATACATCAATAACGGTTGTGTGCACTCCTTCAATGTCGGACGTTAATAATGCTTCTTTGATAATATATGCCTTAATAAATCGCTCAATATTCGGCAATCGATAGGACATTTCGTTAATTTTGCCAATTTCAAACATAGCTTGACCATACAAAAGCGTTATTTCTTTGGTCAATTCAAAAGGTGGATCGATTGAAGAAAGCGGCTTTGGGATAAAATGTTTGGTCGATCCGATAATTTTATATGTTCCAGTTTTTCGTTTCATATGTACTTTATTGTAAAAATATACTCTTTATTAAAATACTATATCAAAATATTATATTTGTTTCAATAAAAATGTATTTTTTGAAATAAAAGGTTGTTTTTTGAGTTTTTATTTCAAAGTGCATGTTATTTTAAATGTGTTTATGTATGCGTAGTTTTTTTTGTAAAGTTATAAATAGTTGATGCATTTAGTCTAATCTTGAAAACTCGAAGTTCAATCTTGAGATTGCATGGTTTTATAGCAAAATATGTGCTAGTTTTTCTGAATTGATTGATTCAATACCGCATAGGTGAATTTTTTCAGAAATTACAGCCGTTTTATCGCCTGGATATATAATGATAAGTGTGTCTAGTTTTAGATCATCTATTGCTGTATGCATTGATTTTGTAGCTCTGGGGCTATCGGAGTATTTACATTCAAAGCCAATGCGTTTTCCATTTTTTATGACAAATAAATCTATTTCTGCACCGGAATGCGCTGACCAAAAATAATATTCACCCCTGTTAATGTTAAAAGTACGAATTATTTCCTCAAGTGCATAACCTTCCCAAAATGCACCAAGTTTGGCGTACCTGAATAGTTGTTCTTTATTTTGTATGCCAACTAATGTATGCAATAGACCACTATCACGAAAATAAATTTTGGGTGATTTAATTTGTCGTTTTTTTAAATTTTCAAACCACGCAGGTAAAATGCGAATCATAAATGTGCCGGCCAAGATATCTAAATATCGTCGTGTTGTTTGATCAGAAACATTGAGTGATCGTGCAAGTTCACTTGCGTTAAAAATTTGACCATGATAATGCACTAACATTAACCAGAAGCGTCGCATTTGTTCTGCAGGAATTGCAAAACCAAGTGCAGGGATATCGCGTTCTAAAAATGTGGAAATATAACTTTCTCTCCAAATAACACTATCTTCAATAGTCTCGGATAAATATGAACGAGGAAACCCTCCACGTACCCAATGCGTGATCATGTCATTGGTTTCAAACAATGTGAATGGTGGAAGTTCAACATAACCAATACGTCCAGCTAAAGTTTCAGAGGATTGTTTGATTAAATCTCTTGATGCGCTACCTAAAATTAAAAACTTTTTATTGTAATTCTCATCATCAACCAATACACGTAATACTTCAAAAAGATCCGGTCGCCGTTGTATTTCATCAATGACAATGTATGTTTCAGTTATATTTTTTAACGCTAATGTTGGATTTTCAAGAAGTGCAACGTCAAGTGGGTTTTCTAGATCAAAAAAGTATGCGTCATTTTGTGCATATTCTTTGATGTACATTTTTGCAAGTGTTGTTTTTCCAACTTGTCGTGGGCCGAGTATTGCGCATATTGGATGCACACGAAGTTGTGCTTTGATTAATTCTAAAAATTTTTCTCTACGCATTGTTTTCCTTGAAAATTCGAGATTCAATGTCGAGATTACATGGTTTTTAGAATTTTTTCAATGTTTGGTTAAGATTGTGTGTGATTGAAAAATGTGTGGATAATAAAATAAGCCCCGAAATGGGGCTTATGAATTTTGATATTTGTTTTAGTCTTTTTTTATTAATTCTTTATTGAGTTTAATCAAATTCTTTTTGCATATACTGTTTATACCAATTTCTGATATAACATCTGTAGGAATAGTATTTCCAAGATAGGTTTTACATGAAGAAAGTGATTTATACAAACCATTCCAATGTATGAAATTATTAGCTATTTCAGGACTATTTTTTTCAATTTTTTTAATGAAATTTTGCGTATCACTATCTGTGCTTGTTTTTAAATTTGAAATTGAATTATGGTAGCTTTCTTCCATGATGACATATAAAGATTTACTATCAATTTTATTTGAATTTTCAGAAGGACCAAAAAATTTATCATATAAAGAAAGGGTTAAATATTTATTAACAGAAACTTTAAGTGATTTATATAGTGGAATCCAACTTTCAAGTGATTTGTGGTGTCTTGAGGTCCAGGAAATATCTTTAAAGGCATTTTTTTCTTCTTTTGTAAGTTTTTCCTGTTTTTCTTTGTTAGTAAAACTAAATGGACCAAAAAATTCTGGACCAACAAGTTTTTGTACTAACCATTTCTTTCCAAGCCACTGTTTAAAACCAGCTTCTACAAATGTACTTTGTGCCCCAGTCATTGCAATTAAAGCAATTAATATTATTTTTTTCATGATATCCTCCTTTAAGGATTTATTATAATTATTGATTATTATTACTATTATTAGTTTACCCCCCCCCCATAAAAATTGTCAAATGGAATTTTGAGTGTTTATGCAGGGTTTAAAAGTGCGTTTCAGTCGTGCAAATAAGTGCAACCTTGAAAATTCGAGGTCGGATGTCGAGATTGTATGGTTTTTGTGTATTAGACCTCTTTCGTAACTCTAAACAAACTAAAATAATTATGTCTTCCCGGACTCCGATGAGCCTTCGCCAACCGCATTCGTTAAAACTTCGTCGTGTTAAGAGGCTACGTCGCACAGGTCCGGGATCTATTCAAATTAAAAGCACAATTATTTGGCACAAAAGAAATACTTTATGGTTTGGATAATTCTTAAGAAAGCCATTAAGCTAAACAACTTATCAATATTATTTGTAAAAAGTTACAGAGAAAAGATCCCGGATCAAGTCCGGGACGACATTTTGATTATGATGAGTGTTATCGAAAAATGTGTGGATAATAAAATAAGCCCCAAAATGGGGCTTATAAATAACCATTATCTTTTAATGTTGTTTATCAACTATTAGCGAAAGTAATTACAAAACGTTGTGATTTTAACAAAAGAAGATTTCATTAGATCCTGTGATATTCGCCCTAGAGTTGAGAACATTCCAGGATTTGGTAGCTTATTCCCACCAACATAACCAAGTTCTTTGCTTTGCTTTTCTCCAAATTGAATATTAACAGGCTTGAATTCTGCATTATCTTTCTTAAGCCATTCATAGTCTGAAACTTTTCCTTCTAAATAAAGTTTTGATAAAATTTTATCATCATATTTATAGATTGCATCAAGAACGCCAGAATCTTTTTGAGCATTGATATACGTTGCAAATGCACCAAAAGTCTTTCTGTTTGTATCGCCAATATAAGAATTATATATATCAGTTTGATCTACAGGCTCTCTTAATCTGTTAATATTAAATTTATCTTTTTCATTTTTAAAAAGACGTTTTATTGTTGGAACAAAGTGTTTTGCAAGAAGAGCTCTGAATTTAAATCCTTCTTCGCCTGTTTTTGGAAATGGGACACTCCAACGCAAATTTTTGTTTTTACCACCACCAATTAGTGTTGTTCTTAATTTTGAAAAATCTAGTTTTGCGTTTTTATCACCAAAGTGAGCTTCCACAAATGTGCTTTGCGCACCAGTCATTGCAATTAAAGCAATTAATATTATTTTTTTCATGATATCCTCCTTTAAGGATTAAATTATAATTATTGATTATTAATACTATTATTAGTTTACCCCCCCCCATAAAATTGTCAAATGGGGTTTTTCGCATTTGTGTAGGGCTGAAAAGTGCCTGCTGGTAAACAATTTGATTGCAACTTTGAAAATTTGAGGTTGGGTCTCGAATTTATATGGGTTTTTAGGTTTTTGTAAAAGAGATACGCTTTTAATGCACTTTTGTTAGTAATTAAATTGTAAGGCATTATGAAGCCTGAAAATAATCTTTACGTGATAGAGTATTTAAAAGGTATTGTTAAATATGTTCAAATAAATAAATTTTTTACACATTCTTTTGCGCTGCCAATCTTGGCGTCAACTTTTTTAAATAAATTATTCAGCTTTTTGCTGAACGGCAATATATTATTTTCTGCCAACACTCTGATGGTTTTATAACTAATATATGATGTTGTTCCAATTAGTAGGTAGCGGCATATTTTATTGTATGGTGTGTGAAAGCTAATGATTTCTTTACGCAATTTTTTGATTGAATTTTTATCAAGAGATTTGATGCCGTTGGGATACTTATTTTTGAAGTACTTTATAAGACTGATACGTTTTGTGTGGGTTGGATATTCAGGAATGTTATGATAACAAATGCGTTTTGTAAGTGGAATCTGCCAAAAAATTCCATTATTAAGTTTTATTTTTATATATGATGTGTGCGAATAATAATCTTGTAAAGCTGATTTGCATAGATTTACAAATTGTTTTGATGGGTAGTTATTTTTTATGTAGTGACTATTTTCAAACACCTCTTGTGCAGCTTGATATGAGCTTGAGCCTTGTACTACGCTAAGAACATCTGCAATAGATTCATTCAATTGTTGTAATGGTTTTAAGCAATAATAGACCAAAGGGATATTTGATAAACTTACAAGAAAAGTTTTGCAGGCTGATGTAAGGGTGTTGTCCTTATTCTTTTTTTGTTTGAATATTGTAATGTAGATGCGTCAATAACAACCGAAGCGCTTCTGTTATGATAATAGCAACATCCCCCGTGGTAACCAGTTGCTTTGGTAAGCCCTCGGACAATATAAAAAGGAACGCTAATTTTCATTTCTTTGGCGACATCAGAAAACATTTTTTTGTCTTCTGGCAGGGAAATATCTTCTGCTTTTAATATTTCTGTAATTTTGTTTAAGATGTTATTTTCAGCACAATGTGCTTGAAAATAAATATAGTTCATTAAAATTGCATAAAAAAATAGTTTGTTCATCATGGTAATCCACCTATCCATTTAGAGTGCTTTTGTATGCTTAATTACTAATTAACATAACTTTTTTTTGAAAAAATGTCCACCCATAAAATTGTCAAATGGAATTTTGAACATTTGTGTAGGATTGAAAAACACTTGTCAGGCGATGTTTTAAACTCAACTTTGAAAATTCGAAGTTCAATGTCGAGATTACATGGTTTTTAGAGTTTTTTCAATATTTTGTGCGTACTTGATTGATAATTGAGTGCGATTTAAAAATGTGTGGATAATAAAATAAGCCCCGAAATGGGGCTTATGAATTTGCGAATTAACTTATTGATTATTTGCGAAAGTACTCGCAAATCGCTGTGATTTTAGCAAAAGAATTTTTCATTATATCCTGTGATACGCGTCCTAAAGTTGAGAACATCCCAGGATTTGGTAACTTATTTCCACCAACATAGCCAAGTTTTTTACCTTGTTTTTGTCTAAATTGATTATCAACAGGTTTGTTTTCGAGAGAATCTTTGCGCCAATAGTCTCTCCAGGTAATTTTATTTTCTTCGACTAGTTTTGACAAAACTTTCTCATCATATTGGAAAATTGCATCCCATACGCCAGAATTTCTTTGTGCTATAAAATACGCGCTTACACTATTGAAGTTTTTTCTATTCACGTCACCAACATAGGAATTATAAATATTTGTTTGATCTACTGATTCCATGAATCTTTTCATATTAAATCTATCTTTTTCATTTTTAAAAAGACGTTTAATTGTTGGAACAAAGTATTCTGCAAGTTGTAATCGTTTTGAATTTGCATTTATCCAATTTTTAGGAAAAAGTGTAACAATTTTTATTTTCTCAATTTCTGGATGTTTGAATTGTATTACTTTACACCCTGATAGATTTTCATAAATGTTCAATTCAAATTTTTTTTTACAATATATTAATTCAAATACTCCAGTCATCGCAATTAAAGTAACTAATATCATTTTTTTCATGATATCCTCCTTTAAGGATTTATTATAATTATTGATTATTAATACTATTATTAGTTTACCCCCCCCATAAAATTGTCAAATGGAATTTTGAGGTTTTTTGCAAGTTTAAAAAAGGCTTTCAGAAGACGCATTCAGCTTGACTTTGTAAATTCGAGATTGAATGTCGAAATTGTATGGTTTTTGGTTTTTTAATTTTATCAGAAAGGGTTTCTACTTAGTTATTTTTCAAATCCATTGATTCTTCGATTTGTTTTTTGGTAAGTTAACAATGAAATAGCGATGTAATTTAAAGCAATACTTAAACTTAAGGAGAGTTTATGAAGAATATACATTTAATTGTTATAGTTATGATGACATATTTGTCATTTATAATATCAAAAACATCATGTTCTTTAATAGAATTTAAGCCTCTTGAAAAACAAAAAGAAATGGAACAACCAGAACCAAAAAGAAAACAACCCGTTGTATTTGATGAACCTATGTTGACAGAAGGGGAATGGTCGGAAAAATCTGTTGAAAAAGATGAGGACGATTTGTATAAAGAAACAATAACTTTGAGTCCTAAAAGAGCAAGGCGACCTCGACCTAAAGAAGAAATATACCCAGGAGAAACATCTTATGAGGAATTTGAAGAAGTTATAAAAGTGGAATAATTGTAAATTTAGGGCAAACAAATTAAGGGTTATAATTATTGGTCCTTGATTTGTTTTGCCCGTAAAATGCGCATTACATGTTCATCAATTTCTTGCTCAGTGATAATGTTGTTTTCAATTGCTTGCAGGATAATCTCAATTGCGCCGGGAATATTGTGACAGCAAATTAAAAGATCGTTTCCAGCAAGAAGTGCCAAAAGTGCAGCTTGTGCTGGATCGTAATGTTTTACAATTGCGCCCATTTCAAGTGCGTCAGTTACAATGAGACCATCAAAGTTGAATTTATCTCGCAAAAGATCGGTAACAATTATTTTTGATAAACTTGTTGGGGTTTCAGAATCATCAAGTGCAGGAACGAGTAAATGTCCAATCATAATCATATCGATACCGTTTTTAATCATTTGCGCAAAAGGCGCAAGTTCAATAGTTTCAAGTCGTTTTTGATTGTGTAGAATAATGGGTAAATCATGATGAGAGTCAACAATAGTATCACCATGCCCGGGAAAATGTTTTGCGCACGAAATAATATTTTGTGATTGAAGTCCCTGCATGAAAAGTATTGCGCAGTGTGTGACAATATCTGGTGTTGTGCCAAATGAACGATCACCAATAACTTGATTGTTCAGGTTAGTATTAACATCAACAACGGGGGCAAAATTAACGTTTACGCCAAGTCTATTGCATAACTTGCCGATACTTTTTCCAATTTCAAAAATTTCATTATCTTCTTTTTGTGAAATTTCTTGGGAGCAGGGATACTGTGTGGTATTTGATAGGCGTGACTTCATAACGCGTCCAGGTTCAAGATCTTGGCAAATAAAAAGCGGAATGTTTGTAAGTTCTTGAAATTTTTGAGTTAGTTCTATTTGTTCTTCAATATCACTTTTACCAAGGAAAATAATGCCGCCAATATGACAGTTTTTGATTAATTCTTTTGCGTTTTTAGGGGTTGAGGGGTATCCTTTTTTTATGTTTATTTTCATGTTTGTATTATTCTTTGGAAGTACCGTTGCAATAAAAAATTGGCCTATTTTTTTCCTGAGTGATAATGAGTTGCAAATTGTCTTAAGATTGTTTTTTTCTTCAGATGATAGTGCTATGTTTGCAAAAAATAGTGTAAAAAGAATAAGAGCTTTGACATTCATATACGGATCCTTTTTAATATGGAATAATTTTTTTGATAGTATAAAATTCTTTTGTTCGCTTGCAACCATTACCGCAGGTGGTACGATAAAATAGATACTCATTATAGTGATGTATTCCATGAGTGAGCATATTTATGAAGTTATGTATAGTATTTATTTTTTCACAGTTTGCATTGTTTCAACCAATGTGTGCAATTTCATTTGTTGATAAAATTGCATATGATCTGGTGATTGCAAAAGCAAATAAACAAAATTGGCAAGAGATACAAAATGAACTTGCTGCATTGTTAGTTGAGTATCACGATGATGCGCAATTATTGTATGATGTTGGGGTTGCTGCGCGTAATTGTGATGATTGTGCGCAAGCAAAGAATTATTTTGTTGATGCATCAAAATATGCAGTTGATGAACAATTAAAATTTCAAAGCTTTTACAATGCCGGAAATACAGATATTGCGCTTAATGAAATCGATGAAGCAATTGATTTATATGAACATGCATTAGAAGTTGATCCAGATAATGTGTATGCGCAACATAATTTAGAGGAATCAAAAAAGTTGCGGGACCAACAGCAACAAAATGATCAAGATCAACAACAAGGTGATCAAAAAAATGATGATGATCAACAAAACAATGAAAATGATAAAAATGATAAATCAGAACAAAAACCAGAACGGGATGAACAAAACGGAGCTGATGATTCCCAAGAGAGCGGTGATCAAACCGAACAACAAGGGGATGAATCCGGTAAAGATGATCAGCAAAGTTCAGGACAGCAAAAAGGGGATGGAAAGCAAGATGACAAACAAGATGGGAATCAAAATCAAGGGCAACAGCAAGAGTTTGATGACAAACCTGACGACAAACAAGGCAACAATGAAAAAGAAAATAAATTCGAACATAACGAGTCCCCACCTGAAGAATTAGGTCAAATACCTCAGTCTCAAGATATGCAAAACGAACAACAAATGCAACAATCATCATTTGCCCAAGCATCGCAAGAAAGAAAAGCAGATATTGACGATGAATGGTTGGCGCATATCTTGCAAGAGCAAGAGGAAAATGATAAAGAAATAAATAAGCAGCTGTTACGCGCAAAATTTTCTTCACAGGATCATAATGATCAGAATAATTGGTAAATATTTTTTTATTGTTTGTCTGTTATTTTATCAGTTCATGTTTGCTGATGTGACATTAAAATTGTCAACAACAGATGGCAATGAATTAGATTATGTGCTTGCAGGGCAACCGTTTTCGATTGAAGTAACAATTAAAGATATGCCAAGTACAATAACTGAGCCCAAAATATTTGGGTCAACTAATATTGAATTGAAACTTAGTGGCACATATATGAGTAGCATTAATGGAAAAGCAACAAAACGATATTCATATTGGGTGCGTATTGATGAGCCTGGAACATTTACCATTGGGCCAGCTTCAGTTGAACATAAAGGGTATTCGTATCAATCGCAAGAAGAAACAATTGAAGTTGTGACGCAACCTCTTGTATCGCTATCAACATATTCTAAGCGTAATGAAAAAAAACGAGAAGATGTTTTTCTGCGTTTATCAACTGATGTAACAGAAGCGTATGTCGGTCAGCGTGTAAAATGTTCGGTACGTTTTTATACCAGTAATGAGCAAGCTGATTTACATCACTTATCTCCATCGGTAATTTCTGGCGCAAGCATGAGTGATATTCGTGGTCCAAAACAAGCGGTGGAAGAAATCGATGGAAAACGATATTACTATGCGGAGTGGTCATGGGATTTATATCCGAATGAACCAGGTAAATTAGTGATTCCGGCCTATTGCGCAGATTATCAGATTAAAAAAACGAGAGGGCACGGATTGTCTGGCTTTGCGCAATTATTTATGTCAAATCATCGTGACAAACGAGTTTACTCAAATGCATTAACATTGGATGTTGATGCATTACCACCAATTGAAGAAAAAGTTTTTGCAATTGGTGAATTTACTTCATTTACAGCGTCTCTTGAACCTGGTGTTGCAAAAGAGGGTGAAGGTGTTTTACTTTCTTTAGAGTTGAAAGGAAGTGGAAATTGGGATCATATTTCTTCGTTTGCATTACAAAATATACCTAAAACATTAAAATATTATGATTCGAATGTTCATTTTGATGAAGATGAACGATTGGGTGTCGGAAAAAATAGATTTGAATTTATTGTGCAAGGCGTTGAGAGTGGAAATTGGCAAATTCCATCGCAAAAATTAACATATTTTAACACAAATACTGGTTCATATAAAACATTAGAAACAGCGCCATTAGAGGTTACCGTAACGCCAAATGCGCAATTTGCAAAACAAGTGACAGTATTTCCTACAATTCCCAAAAAAAAATTACAAAAAAAAGAACATGATCTGTTTGCAGTAAGCGTTGATCAACCATTTGATTCAGATAAAAAAGATCGCGCTATTGGGTGGGTATTATTTTGTTTGTTTGTGTTTTTTCCTTTGTGTGGATATTTGTCAGTTGATTTTTATAAAAAACGTTTCATTGTAAGTTCAGTGTATCAATATTTGTATAAAAAATTTTTATTGCATAGTGCGCTAAAAAAATTAAAACAGATAGAAAAATCAGATCGACCAGATCAATTATATTATTTGTTTATGCAGGTAATTTATGAGGGAAATTTAAATATTGATGAAATTTTAATTGATGAAGTTGTTTCAAACAGATCGTGGAAAGATTTTTTTGTAGATATTGAGGCAGAAACGTTTGATAAAAAAAGTAATGGTGATCGGATTGTGAAGCAAAAACAGTTGTATGAAGATGCTTATGTATGGTTAGAATGTTTTAGAAAAAAGATATGAAAAAATTATTAGGTATTAGTATCGGTTTTTTTATTTTTTCTTTGTGTGCAACAAATGAGCAAAAACAATTTGAGTATGCAAATGAATTGTATCAACAGCTATTATTTTCAGATGCGTTTTGTGAATACAAAAAAATATCAAATAAGGGCTCGTCAATATATCAAAATATGGGCCAATGTTGTTTTTATCTTAAAGATTATCCATACGCACTTGCGTATTTTGGTAAGGCTGGTCGTGGCGTTAATTATTTTAAACGTAAAGAGCTTTTTGCATTGCAAAAACAAATTCCTGATTATAATATGCGCCAGAGTTGGCACAAAGTTTTGTATGATGAAGTTTTATTTTCGGTTTCTAGTGTTTCGTTGTTATTATTGCAACTATTATTTTTAGTTTTTTGGTTTTGCTTTTGTTTTGCGTTATTGTATAGAAGTGAAAAATATGTACGATATATCAGTTTATTTTTCATTGCTGTACTCATGCCTTTTTTGGGGGTAAAATGGAATAGTGGGTGTGTGCGTGGTATTGTTGTGCATGAAACACAATTGTGTGCAGGGCCAAGCGATACATATCAAAAAATTACGAAAATTAAACCATTCGAGGGCGTTGCAATTCATGAGATAACAGATGGGTGGTGCAAAATTGTTTACGCAAAGCGTAACGGGTGGGTTTTAAAAAAAGATATTAAAAAAATATAATAGGTAAAAAATTACTGAAAAATAGGAAAACTATATGTTTGGAAGATCAAAAAAGAAAATAGAGTCAAAAGAAAAATCTTTTATTGAAAATACATTAGAACTTATAGGTATGTTGTTGCTAGTTTTTATTATTCGTACCGTTGGATTTGGATTGTATCAGGTTCCAACAGGCTCTATGGAAACGACCATGCTTGTTGGAGAGCGTTTTTTTGCAGATAAGCTTTCGTATTATTTTCGTGTACCAGTTAAGGGTGAAATAATTTCATTTAATGATCCATTATTTAAGTTTTCAACAAATCCATTAAAAAAATTGTTTGAAGGATATGTGTATGGGCCTGCAAATTGGACGAAGCGTGTTATTGGTGGTCCGTTAGATATAGTTGAGGGTAAAGTTGTAAATGGTAAACCGGAAGTTTATTTGAATGGTAAAAAATTAGATGAGTCGTATTTAAACAAATATCCATTATTGTATGTGTTTAAACAGGATCCACAAGAGTTGAGTGCGCAAATTCAGCAAGAAATTGCAGGGTTATCGGGAAATCGATATGTTGATCAATCAATGATTAACGAATTAGTGATGCAAAAACTTGCAAGTCAAACAACATATCGCTCGTATGATGAGAGTGTTTCGTATGCAGATCAACCTTTTTATAGAATTGAGCCTAATCGTATTGTGCGTAACCAAAAAGGTGATAATGAATTATTGCGTCCTGGAACATTAATTCGACCATTGATTGAGAATAAAACAGCGGGAAACTTTTGGAATGGTACGGATGAATTTTATGTACAATTGGCTGATGATGAATATTGGTGTATGGGTGATAATCGTTTGGGTTCAAAAGATTGTCGCGTGTTTGGGCCAATCAAGCGTGAGTTGATTCATGGGCGTATTACATTTAGAATTTGGTCAATTGATAGTGATGAGGCGTGGTGGATATTTGATTTGTTACGTCATCCAATTGATTTTTGGTCACGTGTTCGATGGGGCCGATTTTTACAATGGTTATAGCAATTTAAAAAAGAATGAAAATATTTGCAGAAGCTTATTTTTATGCTACATTTAAGGCTGAAAATGTTGTTATAATGTTTTTGATCATTTATATTTGGCGGCATAGCCAAGTGGTAAGGCATGGGTCTGCAAAACCCTGATCCCCGGTTCGAATCCGGGTGCCGCCTCCATAAAAAAGTATGTGCCGAGGTGGCGGAATAGGTAGACGCAAAGGACTTAAAATCCTTCGAACGTAAAGTTCGTGCCGGTTCAAGTCCGGCCCTCGGTACCACTCGCCGTAGTCTTATTTACATCTTTGTTATACGCAATATTATTGGAGGGTTGTGTGTGAAGTTCGTAAATTTTTGAGTTTTATTGTATTTTTATGCAGTATGTCTTGACATAATTGTAGTGCCTAGGTATTGTTACCTTAAGTACTAGTTTTGTTTGCTTTGCTGCGGTTTAACCACCAGAGGATTTTTGTATGAATAAAGCACAACTTATTGAACAAATGGCAAAGATGACTAAACATTCTAAGTCTACGTGCAAAGAGTGTTTAGAAGCTTGTCTAGATGCAATCAGTGGCGCCTTGAAGCAGGGTAAGCAGGTTGTCCTTACAGGGTTTGGTACTTTTTCCGTGTATGAAAGAAAAGCACGTAAAGGTATAAATCCTGCTACAGGAAAAGAAATGACTATTCCAGCCAAAACTGTTCCAAAGTTCAAGCCAGGAAAAGCATTAAAAGAAACAGTTGAATAATATAATTCTTCTGTAAAAATTATGGCACCAATTTTTTGGTGCCTATTTTTTTGCTTATTTTATTGACTGATATAAACAAATACTAATATAATAAAAATAAAAAGTTCAACTTTAAAATAAAAAAGGAAATGTGATGGTAGAAAACAAAGGATCAGTTGCTGGCGCAGAGGTTGTTGATATGGCAACAAATACAGGAATCATGGATAAGCTAAAAGATACAGTAAATCCACAAGCAATTGCGCAAAAATTAAAATTGTCTCAGGCTCAGTTGATTGATATAGGTGTATTTGCAGGTATAGGATTTCTTTTTGGGTTTTTTATCAAACGATATGCAACGTATGTGATTGCATTTGGCCTTTTTGTAACTGGTATAATTTTGTTGAGTCAATTTAATATGGTTTCATTGCAAATTAATTGGGCGCAAGTTTATAAGTTTTTGCGTATTGATGCTTCTGTTACAGGTGTTGGTATGAATAATGTTGCAGCAATTGCTTGGGAGTGGGCACGTTCAAACGTTCTTTCAGCTTCAAGTTTTACAATTGGGTTATTAGTTGGTTTGAAAGTTGGTTAAAAAATTGTAGGAACTACGTATGAATGATAACAATGCGATTTTTAAAAGTGAGTTGACTAAAATTTTAATTGCCCAAAAAGCAATTTCAGAAGATGAGGCAAAAGCAATTGCAATAGCATTTGACAAGTACCCTCGGGATGAGTTTGATGAATTTTTAATTGATGAGGGGCTGATTGATAAATTTGATTTGCTTCGTGCATTAGGGCAATATTATCAAGTTCCTTCATGTGATGTACTCGGTATATTTGTCGATACGCAGTTGTTGCGTAAGTTTCCTAAGGGATTTTTGCTGCGTAATGCTATTTTGCCGATTGATGTGGATGGTAATATTATAATTGTTGTTGCAAGCAATCCTGGAGATTCTGAACTTCTTGTAAAAATTGGGCAACATGTTTCATATGATATACAATTTCAAGTTGGCCTTCGGGGTGATATTACTGATGCAGTTAAAGAATTTTATGATGAATCAGATACAGAAATTGCAGGGACAGAGTTGGATCCTGAAAATATTAACGTGCATCATGAGGATATTGATCAATCTATTGATGAAATACAAGTTGAAGTTGATGAAAATATAAGTCCTAAATAAACGAGGCGTATAATGAAGCGTATAATTTATGATCGGCAAGACAATGTTATAAAAATAGTCGATACGCTTTTGCATACTGCAATTACAAATCATGTTTCTGATATTCATTTGGAACCGACAAATGATATATTACGTATTCGATTTCGTGTTGATGGAATATTGATTGATCAGCCGTGTATATCTCGTGAGATTTCATCTCAAGTTTGTGCACGTTTAAAAGTTCTTGCGCATATTAATAGTACTGAAAAGCGAATGCCTCAGGATGGTAAAATGATTTTTTCTGTTGGTGATAAATCAGTTGATATTAGGCTTTCAACATTTCCGTCTTTGTATGGTGAGAAAATTGTTGTGCGTATTTTGGATCGATCGGTAAATTTGCTTGATTTGCAAGCAATAGGTCTTTCTGGTGATATGTATCATCAATTTAAAAAATTATTATCACAACAAAGCGGTTTTTTATTGGTAACGGGTCCGACCGGTTCTGGAAAAACTACAACATTGTACTCTGCGTTATCTGCATTGAATACAAAGGAAAAAAATATTGTAACGCTTGAAGATCCAGTGGAATATGCTTTAAATGGTATTACGCAAGCACAAATAAATCCTAAAGCGGGGTTTACGTTTGAAAGTGGTATTCGTTCTTTGTTGCGGCAAGATCCTGATATATTAATGGTTGGTGAAATTCGTGACACACAAACAGCACGTATTGCAATTCAAGCGGCACTTACTGGCCATTTAGTTTTGAGTACAATTCACACCAATGACGCACCAAGTGTAATAATGCGATTGATTGATATGGGCATTGAGCCATTTTTAATTAGCGCAGCGCTTACTGGTGTGTTATCTCAAAGATTATTACGCAAATTATGTGCAAATTGTTGCGAAGTTGATACGCGTGGGTTACTCTCATCGAATGAATTATTAAACACTATAGATGGTGATATTATTTCAAAATACGCACAAGGATGTAATTCATGTAATAATACTGGCTATAAAGGACGGATAGGTATTTTTGAATTACTCGAAATTTCACCTGAGTTGCGTAGATTAATTATACACAACCCTCTTGCCGATACTATTTATGCGCACGCATACAACGATGGCATGCGATCACTCAAGCACGATTTGATTGATAAAATTAAACAAGGTGTTATTTCTATTGATGAAGTTATTCGGTTGGGAATTGGTTAGTAATATTCTTCATTAGTGTTGTTTTGTGGAGTTTCTGTTTCTGCAATGTATTCAACTTTAATTATATTATTTTTGTGTACGACTAATTTTGCAGATTTTTCGGGTGAAAGCATGAGGTAGACTTGTGTTCTTTTTTTTTCAAGTAATGCTTTAATATTGTTTTTGTTTATTTTGAAAGGATATTTTTCTAATATGTTATCTATGTTTTTATTTGTGCATGTTTTCGAGTATACATATCTATTTTCTTCCATTCCAAAACAAAAAAGTACGTGTAGCATAAATAGGCATGCAATGATATTTTTCACAATTTTCTCCTTTTATATTTTTATTTTTTTATATAATGTATATACTTAACATGTAAGTATATAATTGTCATTACCTTTTTTGCAATGCTTCAAATTAGACATATTTCAGTTTCACATGAAGGCGGCTCTGTTCTTCATGATATTTCGCTCTCTATTGATTTTGGTTCAATTCATGCAATTATGGGGCCGAATGGTTCGGGCAAAAGTTCACTTGCGCATGCGTTAATTGGGTATCCGGGATATGAAATAACGAATGGTGAAATTGTACTTGATAAAAAAGATATTACTCAATTGAGCGTGGAAAAACGAGCACAAGCAGGGTTGTTTTTAGCATTTCAATATCCATGCGCGCTTCCCGGTGTTTCGGTCATGACGTTTTTGACTGAAAGTTATCGTGCACTAGGGAATGAAATTGTATCAATGGATGATTTTTATAAAAAAATTATCCAGTATACGCAGTTGCTTGCAATTAATTCGCAACTTTTAGATCGTGATTTGAATGATGGTTTTTCTGGTGGAGAGAAAAAGAAATTTGAGTTGTTGCAGTTGTTAGTTTTGAAGCCAAAAGTGGCTATTCTTGATGAAATTGATTCTGGTCTTGACGTTGATGCGCTTAAAATTGTTGCTAATGCATTACTATTAGCGCAACAAGAAAATCCCAAAATGGCATTAATTATTATTACGCATTATCAGCGAATTTTAAGTTATATTACTCCTGAGCATGTACATATTGTTTCTAATGGTACTATTAGTGATTCGGGAGATTATTCTCTTGCGCAAACAATTGATCAAAGAGGATATGATGGATACCGCACACACATCTAAAAAAATATCATATTCATTTCGTTTAAAAAAGGGGTTGAATAAAAAAATTGTTACCGAAATTTCTGAACAAAAAAACGAACCCGGTTGGATGACAGATTTTCGACTTTCGGCGTTGGAAGTTTTTGAACAAAAACAGATGCCACAATGGGGCGTAGATCTTTCTCATTTGGATCCATATGATATTTATTATTATGTCAAACCAGTAGAAAAACAGTCACATTCTTGGGCAGATGTTCCTGAAGATATTAAAACGACGTTTGACAAGCTGGGAATTCCTCAAGCGGAACAAAAATTTTTGGCAGGTGTTGGAGCGCAATATGAATCGGAAATGATTTACAAAAGTTTGAAAAAAGAATGGGCAGACAAAGGCGTTATTTTTTCTGATATGTCAGATGGATTACGAAATCATGAAAAACTATTTAAAAAATATTTCGCAACAATAATCAAATCTGATGATAATAAATTTGCAGCATTAAATTCTGCCGTTTGGAGCGGGGGTAGTTTTGTGTATGTTCCCAAAGGTGTACGTATTGATATGCCGTTGCAGGCATATTTTAGAATTAATACGCAACAAATGGGGCAGTTTGAACGAACATTAATAATTGCTGAACCGGGTAGTTTTGTTCATTACGTTGAAGGGTGTAGTGCGCCTGTCTATAAAAAAAATTCATTACACAGTGCAGTTGTTGAATTAGTTGCGCTTCCAGGTGCACATATTCGGTATACAACAATTCAAAATTGTTCGTCTAATGTTTATAATTTAGTCACAAAGCGTGCAATTGCGCATGAAAACTCACGTGTTGAATGGATTGATGGTAATTTTGGTTCTCGCGTTACGATGAAATATCCGTGCGTGGTTCTTGCGGGCCAACGTTCACAAGCGACAGTTATTTCTGTTGCGGTTGCAAAACAAGGGCAGCATCAAGATTCTGGAGCAAAAGTAATTCATTTGGCACCATATACAAAATCATCTATTATTGCAAAATCAATTTCAAAAGATGGTGGGTGTAGTACCTATCGAGGACTTGTAAAGGTTGTAAAAGGTGCGCATAACGTTATCTCAAAAGTACAATGTGATGCATTGTTATTTGGAGATACATCAAAAACAGATACATATCCAACAATTGATATCAAAGAACAATCTGTTGATATTGGCCATGAAGCATCAGTGAGCAAAATTAGTCAGGAACAACTTGTTTATTTGCAATCTAGAGGGTTGTCAGAGCAGGCAGGAAAAACATTGTTGGTTAATGGGTTTATTGATGTGTTTGTCAAACAGTTGCCGATGGAATATGCGGTTGAGATTAATCGATTAATTGATATGGAAATGGAAGGTTCTGTCGGATGAAGTATGTAATTTCTGATGGTGGAACTATTGATGTAATAAAACTATTTTCAAAAAAAATGAGCGATGAGGTTACAATTGTTGTTGATGCAAATGAGCCCGTACATTTATTATTTTTATATGAAAAAAAATATAACAATGTAGTACCGCGTTCGCTTATAATTGACATACTAAAACCTATTCATGTGAAAATTTCTGCTTGGTACGATGATTTTGAAGTTATAACTGATGTAATTATAAAAACAAAATCGAACGCAGAGTGTGAGTATAATTTTTTTGTTGATGGTGGTTTTGTAACTAAACATATTACAACTGTAACGAATGGTGCTGGTTCGCGAATTGCAATTTTGGGAGTGTATTTACTTTCTGGTGAGCAATGTTGTGAAATACAAACAAAACAAAACCATGTTATAAAAAAGACAACAAGTAGTGTAAACATTACTGGAGTGGTTTTTGATAATGCGAGTATTTTGTATGAGGGTGATATTGTTGTTAAAGATAATGCATATGGTTGCCAGGTTCATCAAATAAATAAAAATATTGTTATGGGCAGTAATGTACATGTTAATGCAAAACCAGGTTTGCGCGTTGCAAACAGAGATGTAATCTGTTCGCATGCAAGTGCAACTGGTGGAATTGATGAAGATATGTTGTCTTTTGCACATGCGCGTGGGATGACAAAACAAAAAGCGCAAACGATGATTTTACAAGGTATGCTAATATCAGTTGTTTCAGACACTTTTTTACAAGAAAAAATTAAAGAAAAGATAAAAATGGTGGCGCTATGAAATCATATTTGAATCGTGATGATTTTCCTATGTTGTTAAAAAAAATAGATGGCAATGATATTGTTTATCTTGATAATGCAGCAACTACGCATAAACCGCAGTCGGTAATTGATGCAATAACTAATTTTTACACAAATGAATATGCAACAACGGGTCGCGGAGTCTATCCGTTAGCAGAACAAGCAACACAAATGTATGATGATGCAAGAAAAAAGGTTGCACAGTTTATTAATGCGCAAAAAAATAGTGAAATTGTTTTTACTTCAGGTGCAACAGATAGTATTACTATGGCTGCGCATGCATGGGCGCTTAATAATATAATCGCTGGTGATGAAATAGTTTTGTCAGAATTAGAACATCATGCAAATATTTTGCCATGGCAATACGTTGCACAACAAACAAGTGCGCAATTACGATTTATTCCGGTTACAAAAAATGGTGATTTAGATTATGTTGCGTTGGATTCTGTTATTACATCACGTACAAAATTAGTTGCAGTTATGCATACGTCAAATGCGCTTGGTACACATGTTAATCTTGAAAAAATAATTGCACATGCAAAAAATGTTGGTGCAAAAGTGCTTATCGATGCATCGCAAGCAATGATTCATCAAAAAGTTGATGTTCAAAAATTAGGGTGTGATTTTTTTGCCTTTTCAGGGCATAAAATGTTTGGCCCGACCGGAATTGGTGTATTATATGTCAATCAGGAATTGCATGATCAATTAATGCCTTTCAGGCGCGGTGGTGGCATGGTTTTTTCTGCAGATTATCACGCAGCTCAATGGGCACAAATGCCGCAACTATTGCAAGCAGGAACGCCGCCAATTGCACAAATTATCGGATTGGGCGCCGCGATTGAGTATATTGACAAAAATATCAATTGGAGCGTGCTTGCTGCGCATGAATCTGCACTTACATCCTATGCAATCGAACGTTTGCAGAAAATTGAAGGTATAAAATTATTAGGCCCCATTGAGAGTTTGCAAAAAAACGGCCACCAAATAAGCTTTATTGTTAAAAATGCCCATGCACACGATGTAGCCGCATTTCTTGGCTCATACGGCATTTGTGTGCGTGCTGGACACCATTGTGCGCAGCCATTAGCACAAAAAATTGGATATATCGCTTCTGTTCGCGCTTCTTTTGCAGGATATAACGTTATTTCTGAGGTTGATTTTTTTGTAAACGCCCTTCAGCGCGTTATTTCTGGATAAAATTAAAAAAATTGTGTAATATTTGTTTATTTTTTTCAAAAGCCCCCTCCAGATCAATATTTTTTATTTTTTAATTCCACATTGACATTATTTTCAAATAGTGTAGAATAATAAATGAACATATGAATAAAAGCATCAATTGAAGAGTTTATGAGGTAAAAAGGTTATCATTTAGGGGGTTATTATGAAGGTTATCAAAAAAATATCATTAATTTTATCAATTTTGATCGGTCTTGCACCGACAGGTATATTTTCTAAGGGTTTTTATAGATCGTATAATAATAATCAAAATAAACAGAAAAATAAGAATCCAAAAAATAAGAATCCAAAGTTATCTGGAAATACTAAAAAACCTTCTTTGGTAAAAAAAGTTTGGGATAACGGTGTTCTTGGTTATTTAGGCGATAAAGTATCAAATGTATTGTGTAATTTTGTTAAAAATGAAAAAACAGACAATGAGGAAGTTATAAAGGATGTTATGTCTTTTACATGGGGACAAGCAAAAAACTTTGCAATACGAGTTCCTGTTGCTGTTGGTACGTATTTTGCAACTCAATATTTTGTAAATAAACTTGCTGAAAAAACTGGTATGAATGATGCAATAATAGAAAATTTTGGAAATAGTAAACTTAAATCTACATTGGCATTAGCAGTTGGAACAGGTTTGTTAAGTATACCATTTACTGGCGTGAAAAATTTTGCATACAAATCTGTGGAAAAATTTAATAATTTATATACATTTGCAAAAATTGGTTCTGGATTTGGAAAGATTGGTAAATTGGCATCAAATGTTTCAGATAAACTTCCTTGGTTTGTGAAAGCTTCATTGACCCCAGCTAGATGGGCAGGATTGGGCGTTAAAAAAGTGATTACAATGCCTGCGGTAGAATTTGGATTAAAACAAAAAATAAATAGTACGATGACAAACATAGCAAAAGCTCCATTTCAATTGGCTGGTAAAGTGATTGGTATAAATTAAAAATTATAATCATACAAATTCCTTACATGACTCCCTAATAAAAAGAGGCGGTGAAGAACCGTCTTTTTTTGTGTGTAAATGTATAAAATTTATATTTTTTCTTGCTTTAAAATAAAAGGTTGTTATGATTTTTAATCAAATAGAAAAGTTTTAATTGCAGGGAATAATATGAAAAAATTTTTATGTGTAATGGTTTTATTGGGAAGTTATTTTATTGGTCATGCAGGTGATTTAGTTGATTGTTTTTATGATCCACTTGGGTTTAAAACTTGTTTTGGAGAATTTGTAAATAATATTGTTGAAGAAGTTGTTGTGCCAACAATTGGTGATGTTGTTGAAGATGTATTTGTTCCAAGTGAATATGATGGTAAAAATATTACTAAAAGTGTTTTCAATGTTGGAACGAGTGTTGTTAAAGGTACTTTTGATTTTAGTAGTGGCGCGTTTCAGTTTGGTTATAAAAACCCTAAATTGACAGCTTTTCTTGGAGTTGTTGGTTATGGCGTGTATAAACAATCTTATAATTGGTATCGTGATTGGAAAAGTCGTAAAAAATTGAAGAAAGAATTTGATACATGTAAAAATAATATTGAAAGTTTAAAAAATAGCTTTGATAAAATTATTAAAGAAATTCAAAATTTTACAGATAACTTGCTGGAAAACAAAAAAAAAATTAGTGAAAAACATAAAAATGTTACAAATAAGCTTGAAGAGTTAAAACAAAAGCTGGACAAACTGCAAAAGCAGGGTTTTGATGTGCAAAATGCATATGATATATATAATGAATTTGTAGAAAAATGTGATAAAGAATTTGAAGAAATTGAAAATGAGATGCAGAAAAAAATTGATAGTTTAAATGATCAAAATGAAAAATTATCTGAGCAAATCCAAAATAATCAAGAAGTAAAAGACACTATGCAAAATAACATAGAAAATTTTGATACAATCCAAAATAATTTGGATATTGCAAATCAATCATCTGAAGGAATTTTATATACATCGAAACAAATTAATCAAATCTTAAGTGAACAAAATTAAAAAGTATAAAGCGACATAAACTATTCAAATTTGTAATAATTGATTATAATTGACAGTAATTGGTTGTTTTACATGTTTAAAGTTTACTTATAGGTAATATATGAATGTAAAGCGTTTGATATTTGTATTACAGTTTTTCTTCTTAGTTTTTTCTTCAGGTTCTACATCTTCGAATGTTGATGTATCTTTTGCTTATAGTAACTATGGCAAGCAACGTAGAGCATTGTTGATTAGAATTCCACTTTTTTTTAAAAGATTTACTGTCAAATATGCTCCAAGCGCCCATGATGTTGCTTTTTCAAATATAGTTTCAACATTGTATTTTGTTCGTAGATATCCATTATATGCGGCATTATTTATTGGTATTTTTAAAATTTTTATTAAAACAGAAGTAGTTCGAAATTCATATTTTTTAGGACGTACATCACTTTGGGCTAATGATAAATTAAATTATGTTTGCTATACGCCGTTTCGGTTTGTTTTTGGTCCCCTTATACAACAATATGTAGAAGAGCATGGTGGTAATGTAAAGATAGAGCTTCGAGAAGAAATTATTCCTTTAATTGAAAATATTAATAATGCAATACTTTTGTTGTTGGGTAGATTTATAAATTTGAATGAAGTTATTAATGCAATGAAAGTAGAAAATAATGATTTTACGCGGGATATTTTGGAAAAGTATGAAGATATCATAGAAGAAGTTGACGGTATAATGATAAATATTGATGATATAAAAAATTTGTATACAAAGTTATTTGAAAAGTTTGATGAAAACAGTAAGGAAATTAAAAAGCATGAAGAAACGTTTACTAATAAATTTAAAGATTTTTTTGTTACTGTTAATTCTGTAAAAGATAATTTAGAAGTATTATTACAGCAAAAAGGCGAAGAGCAGTTTAAGGAGTTTTCTGAAAAAATTAAAAATCAAAATCAAATTATTTTATTATTTGAAAATCAAATTAAAGAATTAAATGATATATATAAAAAAATACAAGAAGAGCAACAAAAAACTGTAAAAATATTAAAAATGGGTAAAAATAAGGAAAATAATATAGTTTATAGTAATAATAATAACATGAACTATAGTAATTCTAGTAATTTCTTTAGTTGGCAATCATTTGTGTCAGGATTTTCTTATTGTTATTCTTTTGGGCGTAAGTATATGCCAATTGAATATTGTTATGTTAAAGAAATAGAGAATCGACTTGATGATTTAGAAGAAAAATTTTTCAATAAAAATAAAACTTATAATAATACTAACATTTATTATTTAGAAGATTAACCTTTAAAAAGTAACGTAATGAAGTATGAATATGACATTATCGTAATTGGATCCGGTTCTGCTGGGTTGACTGCGGCAAAAACGGCCAAAGGATTTGGTAAAAATGTTGCCATGATTGAAAAGCGTGAATATTTGGGTGGTGATTGCACCTGGTTTGGGTGTATTCCAAGCAAATCGCTTATTCGTATGGCGCAAGAATGTGATGCGGCTAGTGATTTGGCACGTTGTAAAATTAAAAAAGTTCCAGAAGCGGTTAATGCGCGTTCAATTATGCGTGAAGTACAAAAAGTTATTCGTACTGTTTATCAAACGCATACACCTGATGTCATTCGTGCTGAGGGTATTGATGTATTGTTTGGTGATGCGCAATTTATTGATGCGCATACAATTAGATTAGATAACAAAACAATTACTGCAAAAAATTTTGTTATTGCAACTGGTTCGCATCCGTTTATTCCACCGATTGAAGGACTTGAGAGTATTTCATATCTTACTAATGAAACTATTTTTTCTTTAGAACAATTACCTGAGTCGCTTATTATTTTAGGCGGAGGTCCGATTGGTATTGAAATGTCATCTGCATTAAACCGATTAGGCGTTGCAGTTACTGTTGTTGAAATGCAAGATTCAATTTTGTCACATGAAGACTCCGACTGTGTTGCATTGCTTTCTAATGTACTTACAAAAGAAGGTGTAAAAATCAAAACAGGTTTGCGAGCAACAAAGGTAGAAAAAAAAGACACAAATATTTCTGTTATTTGTAAAGATAAAAATGATAATGAAGTTATTATTACTGCACAACAGTTATTGGTTGCAGTTGGACGTAGGCCGAGTATGGATGGTTTAGGTTTTGATGAGATTGGTGTACAAACAACAAAAAAAGGTATTGTGGTTGATGCATACATGCGCACAAGTGTGAAAAATATTTCTGCAGCAGGTGATGTTGTTGGGCCGTATAATTTCAGTCATATGGCTTGGTATCAAGCGGTAACTGCAGTGCGTAATATTTGTTTACCGTTTTATAAGCAAAAAATTTCGTATGAACATGCTATTTGGGCAACTTTTTCTGATCCTGAACTTGCAACAATTGGATTGACCGAAAGTGCTGCGCGGCACAAGTTGTCAAATAACGTTTGTGTTTATACGCGTGGCTATGATACGATTGATCGTGCACAAGTAGATCGAATAGCAACGGGAATGATCAAGGTTATATGCGATAAAAAAGGATACATTGTTGGTGCGACTATGTTGGGACCACGTGCTGGTGATGTGATTCATGAATTACAAGTTGCAAAAGTACATGGTATTCCATTTTACAAATTGTATCAAGTGATTCATGCGTATCCGACATATGCAGAAATTATTTGGCATTTATCAAAAGAGGCTTACCTTGATCGCATACAAAATAATTTTTTTGTTCGACTACTTAAGAAATATTTTTGGTAACGATCGCACTAAGGGGGCTTAATGCATCAGACGAATCGTACGGGTGGAATAAAAAAAATATCACTTATTTTTTTTGGCATTGTAGCTTTGTACATGATACTAAAAATTACCGGAGTGACAAAATATCTCACACTTTCACATTTGCAAGAAAATAAAGAAATGTTACATGCCATGGTAACAGACAATTACTGGTTGGTAGTTATTTGTTATATGATTATGTATGCGTTAATTATTATGGTTGCATTCCCTGGATTTCCACCACTTACTCTTGCTGGTGGTTTTTTATTTGGTACATTGCCAGGTGCATTTTTTGCATTAATAGGTTCTTTTACTGGTTCTGTTATTTCTTTTTTTGGTATTCGTTATTTTATGCGCAAACGCATGGTAGATGCATATCATGATAAACTCGAAAACTTTCGAGCACAAGTTGCGCATTATGGTATGGCAAATACGTTGTTAATGCTTCATTTTTTGACTATCGTTCCCTTTTTTGTGATTAATTCTTTGGCTGCAATTGCCAATGTTCCAATGGTTACGTTTATTTGGACAACTATTGTTGGTTCTTTACCGCTATTATTAGTCTATTCGTTTGCGGGAAAACAATTATGTATGATTGAGAACGTGCGTGATATTTTTTCTCCAATAATAATCTCGTTGTTTGTTTTGTTAATAGTACTGGCTGTTATGCCGATGTTAGTGCGCAAATATCGCACATTTGGAGATCAGGATTTGTGAAAGATTGTCATATGAAATTTTTAAAAAATCCTAAATTTATTTTATTAATTACGTGCATAGCACTTATAATTGCTGCACGTTTTTTGGGATTAGAACAATACATTAACTTTGAAAATCTAAAAAATCAGCGAGAGTCGTTAGTATTGTTTGTTCAAAATAATTACACACAATCAGTGATTTTTTATATTTTGTTATACGTTACAATTGTTTCACTATCTTTACCATTAGCCGCAGTTATGACCGTTGCGGGTGGTTTTTTGTACGGAACATTTTGGGGTGCAGTATATGCTAATATTGGCGCAACAAGTGGTGCAATTATTGCGTTTGTAGTTGCTAGGTATTTGCTTGGTAATTATATCCAAAACAGATATACAAAACAATTAGTTCGTTTTAATCGCGAGTTTGAGTCCTATGGTCGATTTTATTTGTTAGCTGTGCATTTTATTGCATTTGTACCATTTTTTATTGTCAATATTGCTGCGGCACTGACTAATGTTTCGTTATGGACGTTTATTTGGACAACATCAGTTGGTATTTTTCCAGGATCGTTTGTTTATACATATGCTGGACAACAATTGCAAACAATCGATTCAATCTATGATATTTTTACACCGCAAATAGTTATATTATTTTTTATTATTGCGTTATTGGCAGTTATTCCAACGGTAATCATGCGTACACGAAAAAATGGACTATGATATGTTGTTACTTATTAGTTCTGCAGTATTGTACGCACTTTCGTTTGTTGTAAGTGAATACTTATGGTGGGTTACATTTTTATTTCCTGTACCGCTTTTTTTTTATTCTAAGCAATATAAACTTTCATTTATGCATGGGTATATCTGGGGTTTTATTGCCTATGGCCTGCAGATAAGTAGTATCTGTGTTGCGCTTTACAATATGTCGATTGGGCCGTTTTGGATTCGAGTGCTGCCAGGTATTTTGCTTCTTTTTTATATGCCGTTATTTTCGGCTTTTTCTTTTTTTATTTCACAAAAAATTTTTTCAAATACATTACTCGTAATAGTGTTTGGATTATTTCTTTCAATTTTTTTGATTGATAATTACGCATTACTTATGTGCGCACGACTTGAAGGATATATGCTTATAAGTCCACTCATTCCACTTTGTCAGGTTCCACAATTGCTTTGGTTGTTGCCATACGTGGGTATTTGGATAATGACAATATTGTGGATATCAGTACCAATTTTTCTTTTTTTGGCTATACAAGAAAAAAAATATATTCCACTCCTTTTTTTGAGTTTACTTCCATTTATTTCTGGATTTTTAATTAATCAAAAACAACATGTACCCGATTGGATAGACGTAATTGTACATGTGCCAAAATTATTTGGGCCAACAAATAATCAGCGTGCACTTATTTTGCGTGTACAAAAAATTATCAGGCAAGTTATTGTGAAACATCCTCAGGTAGAAGTTATTATATTTCCCGAAGGAGCGTTGTATTGCAAAGATCTTGCTTGTAAACAATCACTTACGAGTGAATGGTCGAAAAAAAAAGTAGGTAAAAAAGTTAATGTTATTATTGGTACTTTTCATGAAGAGGGCGATAGACTTTATAATTCATTGCAATGGTTTTATGATGGAAAGTTAATGGGAATGCATCATAAACAACATGTGTTGCCCATAACTGAACAATTACCGTGGTGGTTATCGTGTGAATGGTACAAAGATGCGTATTTTTCGTGCATATCGGAAATTACTCCTGCAATAGGTTCAAAGAAATTGTTTACAATAAACAATAGTCTGTGTTGTGTGCCTTTTATTTGTTCTGAGTTCTTTTTCAAAAAGGGACAAATTTCAGAAACTAAAAATATTTCTATTTTACTTGTGTGCAACGATTCATGGTTTGATTTTCCTGAATGTATGCCCTACATGCAAACATTAATGCGATTAGGTGCGCAATTTAGTGCGATTAAATCTCAGAAGTCGATTGTATATGTGGCGTTTAGCAGTGCGTATTACGTTGATCAGAGCGCAAAGCTTACATCAATCTTTAGGTTTGATCGCTAGATTTGTCTAAGACGGCTTGTTTTGTTGCATCCCCCTTTCGCAATTTATTACAATTATAATAATAAATCTTATATTGGTTAATGTTACTTTCTATTGTAAAAGGATTGAAATGAAGAAAATGATATTAATTTTTAGTGTACTGTGCATAACAACTCTATTTGCAGATGTTTTGAGTGACTTTATGTATGAAATAGTACGTCCTGGTAGTCTTAATTTAGCAAATGATCCAATTTATTGGGATGTATCAAAATTACAAAAAAGAACAGTTTCTCTTGGAACGGTTGTTAATGCAAACATGAATGCAAAAAATGATTCACTTTGGTATGTATATATGCCTCAAGCAGGCATTATCGTTGAGGTATTACTAAAAATTATTCCATTAGATCGTGAAATAAAAGATTTACCACTTCGTGTGCAGGCTGATATTCAAGAAATAAAACGTGATCAGACAAGTGTAAATACGATGTTCAAAGTATATACGCGCGTATTAATTGAAGGTAAGCGGTATACGCGAGAGGTTGCATTTATTGAACGTAAACAAGAATTATTTAAAGAATCAATAAAGTATGCAGGGGCAAATGTTGTTGAAGTAGGAGCAACACGTGAGGGTGATCCCGTAATATTCTTAGAAAATGTTACTGATATGACCACAGGATACCGAAAGAACGTTCAACTTGAAATTGATATAAAAGACGAGATTGATACTATGGCTGGAATGCAATCTGCTCGACGTCGATAAACTGTGTATTTTATCAATTGTATTTTATCAATATTGAAAAACTCTTGAAAAAACACTTAAAAAAATATTACAATTTGAATAGAATAAAGGTGTGGCATTCTGGAGAATAGTATGAAAAATGCGCGATATTCTTTTCAAATATGCATGATGGTGACCATGAATGGCTTTTGCCTGGTTAAGACAATTTGTGCAGCAGTGATTACTGATATGCCTGTTTTATATCAAAAATTTGGAGATATCGGCTACAAACGATTTGTTTCATGTGTATTGCCACAGAATGTTGGTGAACATACGATGATAAGTTTTGTGCCTACAACTGGTTTTTATAAAGGATACAAGCGTAGATTGTTAGTTTCTCAAATTGACGAGGATGTGTATGCGTTATTTTTGAAAGAAAAAAAAGGTGATATAACGCAATTGTGTCAGGAAATTTATTTGTTTCATAAACATGCAAACAAAATGGATATGGAAATTGATCCAGCGGGAACGATGTATATTGCTGGATATGAAAAAGAGAGAGAACAAAGTAAATATAAAGATGGTATAGTAAAAATTATGTTGCCAATGCCATCATAATAATAAAAAAGGAGAATGTGATGAAAAAATTACTAATAGGTTTACTTGTCGTGTGTACAAGTGCTGTGCCGTATATGGTTGCAGTTGATGCTCCAACTGAACCAGAGACAGAAGCGGATGGTAGTTTTTTGAGTACGGTTGGTGGTATTGTCGGCGGTATTGGGGATGGATCAGGACCGCCAGATCTTAGCTTTGAAGATATTACTATAGATCAAGTTGTTGGCGATGTTACTGCTGAGGTTGGTGATATTGTTGTTGCTGATCTTATTAGTGTTGAAAATACTTCAATTGACCAAAATTGTGCAGGTTCATGTTCAATTGCTATTGGTACAGGTGCGCTTAATGCAGTTGGTGATATGTATGAATGGTCAGTTGCGGGAATGAACCCTGTTGAGTTTGGCAATATTACTCAGAAGATATATATTTTAAATCCATTTCAGTACGGGCGTGCAATGTATTTTACTTACACAGACACAGTTAATGGTGTAGACATGGAAGGTGTTTTTGTGGCAATGTCGTATGAACGTACAATGCCTGGTGCGCCTGCGATATTAAATCGTGATATTGAGCGTACAATGAAAGAGCATCCAGAAATAAAATCATCAGTAAAAGTGCTTACAAAGCAAAAAGGAACAAGATTGTGGGCAGAAGTGATTGATATGCAATTTTCTGACAAGATTAATAAGTTAATACAAAATAATTCTGTTGCTGTCTTTGGTATTCACGCAGATGGTACCCCATTTGTAATTCTTCCTAAAGTACTTAATAATGGCCGAGAAGTTAGTGGTATTAAGTTCACAGCTGCACCGCAGACGATTATTAAAATGCCAACTATACGTCGTGCTCGATAAGTGATGTTAAAAAAGTAAAAAAGTGCCCTGCTTTTTGCGGGGCATTTTAATTATGCAACAACAGTGTCTTTTATTTGGTAAATGAGCTTTTGAGAAAACAAATTGTTTGCATTGCATACAATGCCATTAATGCCGCTTTGCTTTGCAGCAGTAATATTAATCTGTTGATTATCAATAAAATAACAATCTGATGCTTGTAAATTATATTTTTTTAGAATGTGATTATATATTTCACTGTTTGGTTTAGTTTTATTTACATTTCCAGAAATTACAATGCCATTAAAAAGAGAAAATAGATCGCTATGTTTTTGCTTTAAAAGTGAAAATGATTCTTTATCCCAATTTGAAAGTACATATATCTTGTGCCCTGCTTTTTTACACATTTTGATGAAAGAAATTGCATCAGAGTTAATTTTTTGCGTTTTAATAAATTGTTGAGGTGTAAAGATCATGGTGACAATATTTTTGACAAGTTTTTGCTCGACCTTAGTTGCAAACCAATTAAGGTGCATATCAATTGCAGGAATAGCAATATCTCGTATCTCTTGTGTGTTCATGGATCCGTTTAACCAACAATACATGAGATAGGGAATTTCTTTTCCGGTATCATCAGTTGGTTTTATTTTGTTAAAGTTTTCTGGCCATGGATAGATTTTTTCGAGTGTCTCAAACATAATGTTTTTAATTTTTGCAGGATTTTTAAGTTGCAAAAGATAGTATGCAACATTTTTGACGCCAAGATGCTTGCATGCTTCGAGTTTATTCGTAGTAAATACAATACCACCCAAATCAAAGATTATGTTTTTTGTATGTGTAATATATGTAACAAATAGTAGTCCAATGAGTATATAGTTATGCAATTTCTTCATGTGTCTGCTCCTCTGTTTCAAAAATGTCAGGCAGTTTTATGCCAAGTTTTTTCAAATCTTTATACAATTGCTGTGCACTTACAAAGTGAATTCCAATCATGCCGGTTTTTTGTGCAGCTTTGATGTTTTTTAATTTATTATCAATGAAAATAACATGCTTTTGTTGCTTATTATAATTTTTGTTATATTCAATGAAATATTCAATATTTGGTTTGCGCGGTGTATTAATTGTAATGATGTGAAAGTTAGTGAAGCTGCTAAAAATATCTAGGTACATGTTTTTAAAGGTTTGAAATGTTGAATACGAAACGTTTGAACCCAAGTCATGTTGATATCCAAGATTCTTTAACATTGTAATGATGGCAATGGTATTCTTCATTGGCGTGTATTTACAACTTGTGTCAATTATAAATTCAACAAGTGCCTCATTGCCGGCCTCTTGTGCAGATTTGAAAATATGTTCAGGGTTTGTCAGTGGTTGCCCGATGCCAATTTTTTCACCGATATAACGAAATATTGTTTTAGTTGTGTGTAGATCAATATTGCGAATAATACTCATTTTATGATCATAATTCCAAATTGATTTGATAATACGGCCACTTTCGGGTTTCATAAATACGTCGTGCATATCCCATAGAAAAACAGTGTTTTTGGGGGTGTGAATAATGTTTTGATTTGTGTCTTGTGCGTGAATAAGTGTTGTAAGTAGTGTAATGGCAAGTAGTGATAAAAATATCTTTTTCATTAGCATATCCCCTTTTAATCGAATCAAATTATATAATAATAAATTATATAATCATATACTATAATAATAAATTGTTATGCTAATACTGCAAGCAAAATATCCAAATTGAATTTTAATGATTGTAGGGATGACAAATATGCGTGTAATGGTACTATTGAAAGTACTATGTATGCATTATATCAACAAATTATTATGGATCATTATAAGAATCCGCGCTTTAAAGGTGCGATAGAAAACCCCGATATTGATTCAGGGGTGTATAATCCGTCGTGCGGGGATAAAACGTCATTTACAGCAAGAGTATCTGATGAAGTTATTACCGATATTGCATGGGATGGTATTGGTTGTGTCATTAGTTTGGCAACAGCATCGTTATTGGCTGAACTTGCAATTAACAAACAATTGAATGAAGTTCTTATGCTTGATAAAAATGATATTCTGATTATGATTGGAATAGAGTTAGGTCCAACAAGATTGAAATGTGCATTATTGCCCCTTGAGGCTATCAAAAAGGGGATACAGGAGTATCGTAGTACATCATGCTTGATCGAGCAAAAGTAATTAAAGAATTATATCGTGTTGCTGATAATTTATTTGTTGATAATGCAGATAATATGCGCGTTGCGCTTGATGCGTGGAAAACACTTGTCAACGATGCGGCATTTGTGCATAAAGTTAGAGCGTTTAGCGATGCTAATTTTCATGTTCCTGATTGGTGCGAAGTTCTTGAAAAAACATATGTATTAGAGGAGAGTGTTGAGCCGTATATTGGTATTTCTGTTGATGGTTCACAAATTTATCCTGATCGACATCAAGGAATCAGTTGTTTTTTAATTAATGTAGGAACTGTTGTTATTCCATATCGTGTTGAAGGTTGTGCAGTTAATTTTAATTCACTTCCGTTTGTGTTTGGTAACGATGCATTTGATATAGCACAAAATTCTATGACAGATTTGGTAAATGCAAAACGACAAGAATTTGAGTTTATTTATACACAATTGTATGCACAAAGGTTACAAAAAAAATATTCTGGAGTGTCGTTACTTGTGTTGTGTGATGGATCACTAATTTTTTGGCATTTACTCTCAAAAGAAACACAATTTAGGGATTATTTTTTAAAACAGTATTTAGCATCGCTTGAGTTGATGTATCAACAAAGAATTCCAATGCTTGGGTATATTAGTTTGACCAAAAGTAAGGAATTAATTAATTTAATTCGATTACAATTGTGTAATTTTGATGTATCAAATGAAGAATCGTATTCATTGGTTAATGGATTGTTGGATTCATCCATTGTGCGTTCATTTTTACCTGAAGGGCATCGAACAATTTTATTTAAAAATCAGAGTGTAATTACAAAAAAATATCCGTCACATTTGCATCCGTATTTTTTTTATATCAATGTTGGCCATGAAATTGCTCGTGTTGAACTTCCTGCGTGGGTTGCGCATGATGAAGATTTAGTACAAAAACTTGCAAATCAATTATATGATCAATGCAAAAAAGGTGGAGGATATCCAACACTTATTGCAGAAGCGCATGAACAAGCTGTTGTAAAAGGTGCAGATCGTGAGTTTTTTTATCATGTACTGAATAAAATATCAACCGAGCGGTATAAACGCTCGGTTATATCTCGTAAGTCGTTGCGCAAAAAACGCATGGGAATATGATTATGAAAATATTTCTAGTGCGTAGGTATCGTCATTTTTAGTAGTAACAATTAACATTTTTCCATCTTCACTTGTTGTAATCTTGATGGGAGTATAGTTTGTTCTTAAAAAGAATGGACTTTCAATGTCATCCAAATTAAAGCAGATGATTTTTCCATCTTCTTTTAGACATGCAAGTATGTTATTTGACATATTTGTCACAAAACAACATTTTGTAATTGAACCATGTTTTTTTGTTTTTATATTGTGGATAATTTTTTCTTTGTCTTCATAAGCGAACTTAAAACCTCGAACTAAAATCTCGTAAGTTTTTACTAGTGCAAAAAAAACAAAAGGTGATGTATTGTTTGCCCAAATACTGCAGCTATCTAAGCATATTGTTTCAGGGTCATTGATATCTTCTTTATGTAAACTTTTATGCTCCCAACCTTCCCATGGACGAAACTGTTCGAGGAAAAACTCTAAGTATGGGAGGTTCTTTTTTTTGGATTTACAAAGTAGCACACTTAAGCGTGCACAGGATAGAGAATCTTTATTTTGTGATTGCACTTCACATCCTTGGATTATTTTCCATGAATAGGGCATCTTTTTTGATAAATTCTTTCTATTTTTTTCTGGAATATCAGATTTGTAAAAAATCTCACCAATATCATCATGTTTTTTTGTTTCAAAATTCGTGTTGCTTTGCAATGAAGTAGTCTTTTTTTCGTCGTTTGTGATATATAAACTAAAATTTAGGTTTTTTGGTTTTTTATCTTGTAAATTGAGAAAAAAATAATTTGATCCAAAAGTATTTAAAGATTCGTTATTGTTTGTAATTTTTTTGATCATGCAATTGGCTGAGAAAAACGAAATAATGGTGAGTATGATAAGAAAGTGATAGTTTTTCATACAGGTCTCCTTTTTTTATGAAAATATTTCTATTGCGTAGGTATTATCATTATTATTTTTTGTAGTAACGATCAATGTTTGTGATTTTTCATCTGTTGTAATGTCTATGGGTTCATATTTTGTTTCTAAAAAATATTCATATTTGATGTTGTCTGAATCAAAATAGATAATTTTTCTGTCTTTTGTCAGGCATACAACAATGAACTTTTCAGGATTCATTTGGTCAAACAGGGAAATACATTTGTGTAAAATTTTGTCGTACTTGTTAAGATCTATTTTGATTTTCTTTATTTTGCTTTTCTTCATTTTATATTTTTGATTTTTGAAAAGTATGTGAATTTGGTTATTTTTTTTTGCTAGTAACACTCCCATTTTTTCATTGAGTGTTATGTTTAAGATCCTGTGTTCATTATTAAGTAAGTCATCTTTATTTTCATTATTGATTGCATCGATGATATTACCTTTTTCTCTTGGTTCTATTCTTTTTCCACCACAGATTGTACATTTAGTGGTGACGTTATCTTTATGCATAGGAAAAATGAAACTGATATTATTTGTTATAAACGTTAAGATATCATTATTTTCTTCCTTGTAACTTTTAAAGAGAGTCTCATTATTTAGTGGGTATTTTTTTCCTACCTCAAAACAGAATGAGTCGTCTCTTTGGAAGTTAGATGTGTTAAAAGTTTTAAGGTTGATATTTTTTTTACCACATCGCGACGGAAGTCCACATTTATCACCTTCATGAAAGAAGAAAAAGCGATAGTCGCTTATAAAATTTTCTTTTTTGATGTCGATACCACTGTATAAAACAACTGTTTTTTCAAAGGCGATAAGAAGTAAGTTTTTTTCAGGTGAAATTGTTATATTCTTTGGTCTTATACCGTCGTTTATTAATAGAAAGCAACAATTATTTTTAAAAAAAGTTTTATTCGACAACAATTCATAGTTGCTTGTAAAAGTGATGGTAAAATCTATTTTTGGGTCATATGGATTAGATATTTTCTCGATCATGCAATTTGTAGAGAAAAAAGAAGTAATAGTGAGCGTGATAAGAAAGTGATAGTTTTTAATACAGGTCTCCTTTTGGTTTAAAATAAAACTAAAAAGAGATTACAAATTTTATTAAAAAAAGTAAAGTGAAAAAAAATTATCCTAAAAATCGTTTGAAAAACGATACAATAGTTCCTTTATTTGAATGTTTCACTTCTGTGCCAATAATTTTTGAATATTCATTCAATGCTTTTTTAGCATCAACTGAAAGTTTTTTAGGAATATGGCATTGTGTAACTATTACAAAATTTCCACGAACTGAACTTCGTAATTTGCAAAAACCTTGTTCTGTAACAATAATTTCTTGACCAACAGAAGAGCTCTTTGGAATTTTAATGGTATGTTTTGTCCCATCAATATTTTCAACTTCAATTTGACATCCTAACACTAACTGCGGATAGGTAAGCATAACGTTTGAGACCAAATCATTATTAACGCGTTTAAATGTTTTATCTTCTTTAATGCGTACTCGCAAATAAAGATCACCAGCGTGACCGCCAAAAATACCTGCATCACCTTTACCACTAACGCGTAATTCTGCACCATCAGTAATGCCTTGCGGAATAGTAACGGTAAATTTGTCATATTTCTGAGTTCGTGATTGCCCATTGCAACCAACACATGGTGATTGAATAGTGTATCCTTGTCCCGAACATGCATGACATGCTTGTGAATACATTAGTACGCCTTGACGATGATGAATTTGTCCTGCGCCATCGCACGTTACACAATGTGCATGACTTGTTCCTGGTTTTGCACCTTTGCCGTTGCATGTATCACATTGCACAAAGTGATAGTAACCAATTTCTTCTTTTTTTCCTAAAAATGCATCTTTAAGTGTAATTTCAATATCTTTTGAAAGTGAATGACCATCTTGCGGAGTTGGTCCATTTTTACGCCCACGACGTTGTTGATGTCCAAACATAGAACCAAATATATCTCCAAAACCTTCGAATATATCATCCATATTCATGTTTCCAGAACCAAAACCACCACCCATGCCATTTGTTCCGGCGTGACCAAATTGATCGTACTGTGTACGTTTTTGTGTGTCACCAATGACTTCGTATGCCTCAGTTGCTTGTTTAAATTTTTCTTCAGCGTCTTTGTTGTCAGGATTACGATCAGGATGATATTTCATTGCCAATTTTCGATAGGCAGATTTGATTTCATCTTGCGATGCGCTTTTTTGAACGCCTAAAACTGAATAATAGTCTGCTTTATTCATAACTACGATAACTCACGGTTATATTATATAAATAATTAAATTTATCACTAGATTCTTTGTATATAATACCATAAAGAGAGAAAAATGCTATGGCAAAAAGTAGGTTTACCTGTGAGAGTGTTTTTCAAATTGACATTTTATAAAAAAATAGTTGCATTGAAAAAAAAAATACAGTAAAGTTGTTTTTGAGAATAACATAAAAAACAAAACTTAAAGTATTTCTATTTTTAATTAACCATAATATAAGGAGTTCATATATGAACAAACAATTAATGTTATTGGCATCATTGGTTTTTGTAGTACCAATGTGCTATACGCAAGATAATAATAAAGACAACGATCTTGATACGAGACATATGGCAAAAGCTGCAAATATAAAAGTTAATTTATTGCATAAACAACAAATTAACGAGAAAAAAGCAGATAAGCGTTGGTACGAGAATGCCTTTTCAAGTTTGATGCCCACAGGGTTTTTGATGGCTGTTTTTGGATTTGCAACAAATATTGCAACAGATTCAAGCTTTAATATTATTGATGGATCAAATCAACTATTTGTACGGAATACAGCCTTTGGAGTTATGGCAATGTCTTTGATTCCTCTTCTTGCAGGTGTATGTTGTCTAGACAAAGTTAATCGACTTGCAAGAAACATTCGTTCATTAAAGAACAATTTGAACTACCACTCTCCTGAGAAAATACAAAAACAAGAAGGTGTTGTGTCTTGGGAAGAAGAAAACAGGCTTCGAAATGAAAACGCGAAATTGAAGAACGAATTATTGAAAAAACAACTTGCAAAAGCATAAGTGTATAATTTAACGTTTTTTTAAATAATTCACTTTTTTAAGTCATTCCCGCGGAGGCGGGGATCCAGGAGTGTAAATAAAATTCGATCATTAGAATAAAAAGATGATTTTTGTTTTAACTGTGAAGATAAAATAACACTTTAAAAAATAATATTAATAACATTATAATTTTCCTGGATCCCCGCCTTCGCGGGAATGACGTGTGTTTTTTTATTTACCAATATCGATGATCAAGCGAAACTAAACATGGAATAACATACGGATCTTGATCAAAATACTTAGGAACTGGAGGAAATGAACTTTGTGCATCTTGAAATAAAAATAGTACAAAACGATCAATTCGAAGATCGCCTGATGAGGACATTATAGAAAGTTGATTAATTGTTCCATTTTTATTTAGAGCTAAAAATACTTTGAGTTTATGCTTATTTTGATTAGGTAATTTGTCCATATGAATTTTGAAGCTATTTTGCCAACACCAAGCAATTTTTTCGATGTACCGTTGATGTTTGAGTTGTTCATCAGTTGGCAGCCCATCAATATTGCCCTTTGTTGTTATCCTATCGTTGCCTTTTGCTTTGACATGATCTAAAAAACCATTTGCAAGTTGCGATAGAGTTATTTTTTTGTTTAACATTTTAGGCGAAGTCTCTGCGTGGTTATTTTGTTTAGTTTTTGGTTTGTTGGGTTGTGCTTTTTGTAAAATTTTTTGTTTTTCAGGTATTTGTTTTATATTTTCAATTATGTCAGATTGCATAGCTTTGTTTTGCTCAAAATTTTCTTCTGACTTATTTGTTTCATTTTCTTTAATAATCGGTTCCGGAATCATTTCCGGAATAGCTTCAAATGTTACTGGTGCGCCAAATTGTGAAATAGCCGCCTTTGTGGATACCCATTCAAATGTTTTTTTTTCTAATTTTTCTGTTTTATAAAGTGGGACAATGTCCGAAAGTGGATTATGTTGTTGTGCGTAATATCCAAAAAAAAGTAGCGCTACGTGCAATAATATCGATGCACTAATTGCAACACCACGAGTTAAGATATTTGCAAACATAGTAACCCTTTTTTTGGTTAGTATAGCATAAGTAGGATTATTTTGTCCTTAGTCTTTAGTCTTTTATAAAGTTTTATTTGCCAAATGTAGTTTTTAAAAGCAAAATAGTTGTAATAAAGAGCTTTGTTTATTTGTTTATAAGTAATAATTATAGGGTTTACATGAAAAAATTATTTTTTATTTTAATCATAGTGAGTTTTGTTTCTACTATTATTGGAATGAAGCGACCATATTATGTAGAAAAAAATGATATTATATTAAAAAAACAATTGTATAAAGAAAAATTTTATCTTAAAACACCTGATGGAAATGTTAAAGAAGTTTTGAGTGATGCGTTTTGGGTGAAAAATTCTAATACAATTAAAAATGTGAAAAAAGATTACAATAATAATTTTATTGGAAAAACAAAACAAGACGCTTTTCCTGTAATGTATTCTAATTATAAAATTGACTGTATATTAAGCATTTTGGACAACAGTCCGAAAAAAGGCAATTTTAATATTAATGAATCACAAGAGATAGAAAACGATTGTGAATATGCAAAAATGGTTATAAAAAAAGATTTTAATGGTTTGTCTGTGCTGGCAGATGAGCATGAACAAAAATCATTGAATAAACTGAATAATTTATTGCTTGTTGTTAATTTTTTGTCTTATTTGAATGTTAAATCAATACCTAGTTGGTTGTCAAATTTGTTTAAAGATATACCTTCAATTTTTCTGAGTTTTGATGATATTGAGTATTTTAATAAACTTAAAGTTATATTGCCAATTATATCGATAAGAGAAGATGAGATTAATGATGATGTGGTTAAAACTATTTATCATGCTAAAACAGATACTTTAGTTGCTCAGTTTTCAGATGAAAGAGTAGGGTATAAAGAGGATGGTAATTGGGTGTATCTTGATATTGAGCATGTAAAAAAAATTGCAGTTACAGGTGATGACAGTTTGTGGATTTGTGTCTTTTCAGAACATAATGATGAATGTAAAATAAGTGTTTTTGATAAACACAAAGAGCTTTTCAATACTAAAATTGGTAATTATAAAATAGATAATACATTATTGCAGTTGATCAATTTTGAAGAAAACATTCAGGTGCTTGTAGGCGGTGCAAATTGTTTTGCAAAGTTTACAATATTGGCTGAATTGAAAAATAAGAAAGGATTTGTGAAATTAAATGTTAATGAAAAAAGTATTTCTTGTGACATTTTTCATTATAGTGAATCGGGTAGCTTTGTGAATTTAAAATATAAAAATCGTGTAAGAATTACAGATCTTTCAAATAATAATGAAAATATAATAATTAAAAATATTTTACTTTTAGATGCTTGTAAAAAATGTAATCGTTTTATGTTTTTGTGTGGAAACAAAGATAATGACAAATTATTACGATTTGATTCTTTTAGTAAATCTTGGATAGAATTTTATTCGTCCATTACAAATGCGTTTTGTTTAGGATGTGAAAAGAATAATTATGGATTGGGGAAAAAAAGGTTTTTGATTCAAATTAACAATAAAATATTTGTATGTATTAAAGAAAATGGGTTTGAAAATGGTTATAAGTTTATGGGGATTTATGGTTTTGAAAGTATAAAAAATATTATTTGTATGACAAAAAATATTTTTGTTGTGCATGGTATAAAAAAAGATTCTAATGTCGAAATAATTGAAATTATTGATTTCTTTATTATTAATAAAGAAAATGATGTGGTTAGACGTTATCCATTATTTGAAGGAGAAGCTAATCAAAGAATTATAGACGTTTCTTATTCAAGAGAAGATATTTCTTGGTCTAACCCTGAATATTTAACTATTTTATTTAAAAAAAATAATTCAGAAGATGATATGAATTTAGAATATAAAACTTATGTACAAAAATTGCAGTTTAATCCAAATTTTTTTGAATAATACAGGTTTGTTGCTTTTTAATTATCATCCATTGATTATAAAATATGTGATTTCCACCGCGTTTACTTTGTAGAAATTTAATAACTTCAGCAAAAAAATGTTCAGTCGGTACAAAATGAACATTTTCTTTGATGAGCCAAAGAAGTAGAATTTGTTG